>PDWI01005479.1_pt1 | contig 16359 bp, 12 predicted proteins | sample 1430891 | NCBI WGS metagenome assembly PDWI01 (sample SAMN01162508, study PRJNA174530) | Oral metagenome, whole genome shotgun sequencing project. | biome: Marine environment; feature: Marine mammal; material: Swab sample of the gingival sulcus; isolation source: swab sample of gingival sulcus...
GGAAGTTCCTCCAGCAAGAATATCCGTGACAGCAGCGTTATGTATTCACGAATGGTAGAACGGCTTATCTGGAAGGGTGCTGCAAGCTCAGATACATTAATCAGGCATGCCGTTTGTCCAGTCGCCAAAGCCAGTAATCGCGGCAACGCATCCAATGCTCTGATACGTGCAAGGTCCTGGATATCACGCTGAATCAACGTATCACCATAATCTCTATACCAGGCCATTCGCCTTCGTGATGTCGCATGTGCGAATGCTGCTGGACAACCTCCGGATGCCACTCATTCAGCGAGTTTCACGCCCAACCGTTTACCCGGTTGTTCTATCTGAAAAGAAGCATTGAAAAGTGACGGCAGAAAATTGGTATCTTTACCGGCCAGTTCTGCTTGAGATAAAGGGTGTAGCCGGAGGATTTCCATACGACCAGCCAGCGAGTCACCCAACCCGGGTATCAGCAGTACATTTGCTGAGCCGGTCAGGACGACGAAGCGACCAGGTTCCCGCCGCTTATCCACTTCGGCTTTTAAAGAGGTGAATAACTCTGGTACCCGCTGCACTTCATCAAGGATAACCCGCTCTCGAAGGTCGGTCACATAACCCAAACAGGGTCAGTTTGTGCTACTGCACGTTGTACATCGTCATCAAAGGTGTAATGCGCAAAGTTTTCTTCCTCTCCGATTAACTGTGTCAAGGTAGTCTTTCCGCATTGCCGCGGCCCTTGAATCAGCACCACAGGCGTGTCTGTCAAGGCTTTTACAACACGATCACGAAGATAACGGGGATATAATGGTGTTTCATAGCGGTTAATCGTAAATGCACAGCCGACTAATTGAAGGTTTTATCATGACCAATTGAAAATTTACGAGCGACTCATTGAAAACATAAAAGATAGATGAGGGTGTTCACCGACCAAACTTTCATTACAGTCAATATGAAAAATACTCATTATCAGTGATTTACTTTATTGCCAAGAGCCTTGCCTGCTTTGAATTTTGCGTGATTTTGCCATGGTTTGCCTGTTTGTGTATTAGCGGCGAAAATCGCCGTAAAAATGCTTGGCGATAAACTATCAAGTTTTAGTAATGTTTGCAATGTCTCTTGCGTGCAGCGCAGTGTGCCGCATTATTGAGAAATGCAAACCTCAGGGAGTAGTTTTATACGGACAGAAATAAAAGAGAGGATATGATGAAAAGAGTACCTGAGGTTGTGAACTAACTTTTGCAATAAACTGAATTAGTTCAGATCAGATCGTACAGTTGCCGATTTTTTAGCTGTGATTGTATGATCTGGTTTGAATCACTATAGAAAATCAAAGCTCTCGTTGTTCTTTTACCTTTTTAATATAAGCAAGATTTTGTGTGGCTGCCTGAATCTGGTCTTCATTTGCTTTGCCGGATGTAATAGCTGCCTGAAAATTTTCTGTGGCTCGTTCGTACCGTTTCTTTTTCATGGCAGAGTAGGCTGCCTTGATGAAGATATCGGGGGCAGGATCATTGCTAAGTTTCGCAGCCTGTTCATAGGCGTTGCCGCTTTCATCATAGCGATGAAGGGAATAATAGATGTCCCCCAGTACCTCAAGATTCTCAACAGTTTTTTCTTTTTTTACTACTTTAAGCGCTGTATTTAGAGCTTTTTCGTACATTTTACCGCTTTGGTAGATATCAATAAGATGTTGTAACTTTTTGGGATCAGGATTTTTATCCAGGGTGCGTACATAAAAAGAGGCGGCCTTCTTTGGAACCCCTGCAAGCAGGTAGAGTCTGCTGAGATCTTTGATATGTTTTTTCTTGTCAGGTTCAAAATGAAGTACAATCTCCTTGGCTGCGACAGCGTCCACATACTCTCCTTGCTGCATAGCAAACCAGACTGCAAGTTTCCAGGTTTTGACCTGGGATGGATATTTGTCAAGTATTCGTGACAGCACTTTATCGGCTTCCGTCATTTTCCCCAACTCAACACAGTTTTTCACCAAGGTACTCAGCCAGGAATATTGGGGATTTTGATCTGCAGCTAGCATCTTTAATAGGGGATATGCTCTTTCTGGTTCTTGTAGACTGAGCCAGATTACCACTCCACGATAGCGCAATTGATTGGAAACCTCTTTATTTGAGAGTTTGGTTTGCTTCATCACAGATCGGGATTCATTCTCACGATCCACCTCCAAAAGGACTGATGCTAAATCAATCAACCATAATTGTTGAACTTCTTTAGTTGCAACACTTTTTCTTAATAAATTGATAGTTTTTTCAAACCGTTCCTCGATTCGCCAAAGCATACCAGCACGGTGATAAAGTTTGCCTTCACCGGAAATATTAGCGGCCATCTCCATGTAAGTAGCACCTTTGGTGTAATTTTCCTTGAGTAACCATGCATTCGCTAGTGTTACCAGCCATTGCTTTTTGGGGTTCTTTAGTTTGGCGAGTGGGGTGAGCAGTGTAATTGCACGATCTGCCTGTTTGAGTTGCAATCGCAGAGAGCCTGCCTGATAAATATGTTCAGGCTTTTTGCTTATATCGGCAGCTCTTTCCATGGCATCGGCTGCTTTTGTGATATTTTTCTTTATTAGCCAGGCTTGTGCCGTCGCCACAAACCAGTCAGCCTTTGGGGGGGAAACTTCAGCAAGTTGCAGGAGTGATTTTAATGCATTGTCCGGTTTTTCGGCCTGAAGCCACAATACGCCACAATTATAGAGATATTCTGGTGCAGGGTCGAGTTCAATTACTTTCTCAAAGGCCATCGCGGCATTAACATGCTGTTTGAGTGTATTGTAAACAGAAGCTAGAAGCAGAAACCAATTTTTATTCGGATTCTTCTTTTCCACAAGCATTACAAGCAAGGGTAAGGCACGTTTTGGTTTATCCAGTTCATTCCAGAGATAGGCTGCGTGAAAGAGTAATTCCGGGGTATTTTGTATTCTGGCCGCTTTTTCCATTGCCTCCGCAGTCTTTTTCTTATCCTTCATTGCTTGAAGAGCCTGGGCCAGTCCTACTAACCATTCTTCCTTGGGAGATTTTTTCTTACTTAATCTCTCCAGAATAGTCAGAGCTGTCTTTGCTTTTTCTCCCTCCAGCCATAACATGGCACTTTGATAACGCAGATTGTCGTCTCCTGATAACTGAACAGCCTTTTCCATCGCCATTGCACTATTTTGCATGGCTTTAATCCGTTTGCTTTTTTCTTCTTTTTTTTCTTTGGAGTATTTAGTTCCACTTTCTTGCCAGGCAAGAGAAAGAAGTTGCCAGCCATCCTTGTATCCTGGGGCTATTTTTACACATTTTTGCAGACTTGATATGGCATTTTTGGTGTCCCCAGCCTTATAGGCAAAATATCCCAGTTCATAAAAAAGAAGAGGGTGGAGGTTAGGTGTCCGGGAAGAAGCGTATTCAGTAAGAGTCTTCTGGGCTTTACTGAATTGTTTTTTGTTGGCAAAAGACTCTGCTTTACTCAGTGCGGTATTTAGTGCTGGAGAGGGGTCTCCAAAATCTTTCATTTCCTGTTTTCCCTTTTGGGCATAGGACAACGAATGAAGGACAAAAAAGAATCCTGCAACAGCCAGGAATACTACTAGCACTAAATGTTTCTGCTTATATTGTTTTTTAGGTATCTGCATAGCTTAATTCAGCTCGAATTTGAACACTTGTTTCATCCAGGTTTCAACAACCTGACCATCTTTCATGGCCGGTTTGAATTTCCAGCTCTTGACAGCTTTTTTTACTGCCTGGTCAAATACTCCTGGAGGTTCAGATTCTAAAATTTCAAATAAATCAGTTCTCCCCGCTGTATTTACCAGAAACCTGATTTTTACTGCTCCTTCAACACCCAGTCGCTTTGCCCTGTATGGGTACATGGGGTTAGTGGTTGCCACAGCCTGTGGTGCTTTATCTACTTCATCCGAATTAAACCGAGTCCGTGGCGGCCCATGTTTGGGTAACCCTGGTAATGGAGTTCTGGCTAGTTGTCTATTCAGATTCTGTGGGGCTATTTTAACCCCCTTGACTCCTAAGCCTGTAATGCTTGGGAGCTGTACCGTATTGCCATATCCTATAGTGGTATTGTCGTAGGTGGTTTGTGGAGCCTCAATTTCAGGCATTTCCATCTCAGGCATTTCCATCTCAGGCGGCTCAGGATCATCCGGCTCGGGAGGTGGTTCAGGTTCTTCTTCCAGATTTTCTGATTCTAAAAGTTCTTCTTCCTGCAGGGCGATAAGTCGGATTTTGTCTGATTGCAGTCTCTCTGCATTAAAAGAGGTCTGCCTTAGTAGGGTGGGAGCCAGAGCAAGAATCATTAGCCCTAGAACAAATCCGCTAATCCCAAGTAAACTGTTTCTGAAAACCACCTGTCTATTCATGTTAACTCTTTGGTTTAGTAGCGGAAACTGCGATGTTTTCAGCTCCAGCAAGGCGACATTGATCAAGCACTGCAATCAGTTTTGAGGTAGGGCAATCTCCATCAGCATCGATAATCACACCGCCATCAGTATTTTCAGCAAGAAAAATCTCAACCAAACCACGAACCCTTCTGAGTTCAACATGATTCCTGTTAATGAACACATGTCCTTCTGGAGTAACGCCAATAATCATGCCGGTCGCTTCTTTCATTTCGGCAGATGCCGCTTCGGGACGGTTTACCTCAACTCCTGATTCCTTGACAAAACTTGCTGTTACCAGAAAAAAGATCAATAGAATAAATATCATATCGATTAATGGCATCATATCTATTTCAACATCGGTTTTGTCAGAATCCAGCAGATTGGATCCTCTGAATGATCCAATTTTGTTCATATTTCACCTTCCTTTTCCAGCCACTGGATAATGCCTTTTTGAAAAACGAGTAGATCGCGTTGAAGACTGGATGCTTTCTTTTTCAACAACTGACCGATAAAAATTCCAGGAATGGCAACCAGAAGACCTGCCTGGGTAGTGATCATTGCCTCCCTGATACCAGAAGCCATAGCTTGGGCATTGCCCATTCCGTACATCCCAATTACCTTGAAAGTCTCAACCATACCTGAGACTGTACCAAACAAACCGAGGAGAGGGGCAACCGCTGCAAGAATGATGATAGTCGGAATGTATCTCTGTATTGCTCCTGTTTGTTTTCTTATGGCTGCCTCAAGTAATAATTTGTCAGCTTCCTGATTAATACACCGGCTGTTTCTTGTGGTTACCATAAAATGGTTGATAGCCAGAGCACGGGGACTGGTTGATGGACTTGACTTTCCTGTTTTCAAGCACTTCATTGCCTCAGATAGGGTTATCCGGTTTTTATTGGCTCGCCATAACCAGTCAGTCTTGACTACAATCAACCCCCACAACCAACCGGAAACTATAAAAATGGGAATCATAACCGGTCCGCCAATCTGGATGAGTATCCAAAGGTTTTTAAATATTTCCATTTTTGTTATATTCGTTTGCAATTATGCTGCAGGATGGCGCCCATCAGAGCACTGCCCTTTTCTTCCATATCACGGCCAATGTTTTTGACCCTGCTACTGAGAAAGGATGCGGCCATCATAATAGGAATGGCAACGGCCAAGCCTACCTGAGTTGTTACCATCGCTTCGGAAATACCACCAGCCATAAGTCTTGGATCTCCAGTTCCATGGGTAGTGATAACCTGAAAAGTATTGATCATTCCGGTCACCGTACCAAGCAGACCAAGAAGTGGTGCCACAGCAGCTAATACTTTGAGGGTGCCAATAAACCGCTCAAGTTTGGGTATCTGAGTAAGAATAGCCTCGGACATGGCACTTTCAATTACTTCCTGGCTAAGATTTTTATGAATCAGCCCCGCCATCAGAACCTTGCCTGTAGGTTTGTTTTCATGAGGGGTTGTGGTTGCGAGAGCTTTTTCAAAATCTCCCTGGAAAACAAGTGCAGTTACTTTTGTCATGAGTTCATCAGTATTGGAACGTACTCTTGAAAGGAAAAATATTCGTTCAAGGGTAATGATAATAGCGAAGACTCCTACCAGTAAAATAGGAATAACCAGAACACCACCGCTCTTTAAGCGATCTTCAAGGGTCTCTTTTCTCGCGAGTTGATTGATTGCAGCTCCTCCAGAAATATCTATTGGAGCAATATTTTGTTTTCCTTCATAAAAGGAAGTAATAGCCCTGGAGGTAAAAAAACCGGGGTCTCCGCTCATGAGCAGTCGTTTGGAACTGGGGCTGAAGGTGAGAAAACCGTTGTTTTTGGCTGTTGTAAACAAGGCACCCATGTGCCCAAAACTGATGATGTCGGCGTCTTTTTCTTCTCCACCACGATCAAGAACTTTTCCTGTATAGCGTAAGATTCTTGAGCTGTCTTTGATGTCATCAAAATACATATCAAACAGACCGGTCATGTCCTTTAAATTAAATACCCTTTTACTGCCCAGATATGTTTTGAGGTCTTTCAAGCGTTCCTGTCGTAAACTGGAAGATGGAGACTGCTCAAGTAGACCAAGAAAATTGCGGATATGATCAACGAAAATATTGTCCAGTTCTTCCTTACTGGCCAGTCTGGTGGTAATTTCGTGCTTGAGTCGATCTCGTTCAGCAGCAAGAGCTTTGACTTCTGCTTTTTCTGCTGAAAGTTTTTCCTGTTCAGACGCTACAACATTCTTAATCTCTGCGATTTTTTGGAGCAATTGTTGACGTTTCTTCTCTATTTCTGTTTGCTGTTTGCGTTGCTCCATCACTGCCTGATGATGTCTTTTGGACGCATTTCCCGCAGCAGTTTCAACATTCTGAGCAACAGCAAGGTTTGCCCACATTATAGATAAACAGACAATAGCGATATGGAGCCTTTGGCTGATCATTGTCTCGCCCCCTTCTCTTGTTGTGGCTGTGTTACAGGCAATTTATTTAAACCAACCAGACGAACTCCCTCTGCCATGTCAATGGCATCACGGATAGAGTCGGCAGCATCTATGATTGTCCATTGACTCGTTGCTGGGTTCCATTGATATGCCCTTGAATTGTCAAGAGTCATTGCATAGAGACCAACACGCCCAACTTGGAGCATTTTTACTCTTCTGAGTTGATCTTCTACTTCAATTTCATCTTCCAGGACATTTACCTGGTGGCCAAGATCTACTTCTCTTGCAACAGCGTCAAGCACAACTCTCGCCTTATCCAAAAGTCCCATATCATAATCATTTAAAATCATCCGGGCGTGATGGATTGATTTGTGACGTTCGGTGAGATTCCCTGGGATATCTTCTGCAATATTCGCTTGAATCTTTTCCAGGTTTTCCTCAAGGATCGGTAATAGCTGCATGTTAACTGTTTCCATGGCTTTTGCCTTTTCATTGAGTTCGGCTATTTTCTTTTGAAGATCATCCTTGTAAACAGCAAATTTTTTTTGTTGCCATTGTATATGATCAATCAAGTTCTCCAAATCTTCAATTTCCTCCAGTAGCCGGTGTTCTTCCTCGACCCATGATTCATGGGCGTGTTGAGATGTAATACCAATCTGTATTGCTTTCTTCGAAGTATCTTTCACTTCTCCGGCACTGGTCGCATATGAGATTTGGGGGACGGTTAATATCCCAAATAACAGCGTTGTACAAAGCAGATTTAGCTTGCTTGGTAACACTTTTTTTCCAACCTTAACTTCCACTATTACACCTCTTTTTTAACGTGTTGTTGTTGTAAACTTTTCCGATGTAATCAAACTGCAGCGCGAAAAGCTTTTCATACATTTATTTAACGGTAAAGGTTAAGGAGGCACTATGATAGACTTGCTCAGTCTTTCCCTGCAAATCTTTTAGAGCTCCATCAGGCGTTACATCATCCTTATGATTTACGTTTATTATCCATTGCCCACTACTTTGAACTCTGAACTGTGCTTTACCTTCCATGATATAGGAGAAAAGTGCAAAGTGGTCACTTTGACCAAAGCTGTCACTGTGAGCAGTAATGTATTCGAGACTTTTTGCGTTGGCGGAAAGTGGCTTGCCATAGAAAAGAACCTCAACTTCTATCAGATCTCCAGTATGCAGATTACTCAGATCTGTTTTTGGGATAATCTCCAGCCCGTGTCCCAGGGGTTCTGGATTTTTCCACTCTCCCAAGGTGACATAGGATTTGGCAAATGCCTGATATTTGACGGCCATTAGTACTTTTTGAATGTCATTAAGAGCATCCTTGGGTTTCAATTGCATTCTTGGTTTACCTGCGGTGTCTATATACTGGGTATAAAAGGTTGGTTTCGATGCGGCGCAAATCTGGTAAACGCCTTTTATACTTTCCTTCTTGAAAGCGACTTTCTGAGTAGCCAGCTCTGCTTTGAAAATGTCAAAATTCTTGCTACGTTGCACTGGTTTTCCGGGAGAAGAATCTGGCAAAAGAAGAGCAGTTTTGTTCATGGTTGGATCAAGGAAATCAAATTTTTCAATGACAATCTGGCCATTGGGTGAATTGAGCATATCGTCAATAGGCAAGGCATGCCCCCAACCAAGAGTCACCATAGCATGAGGTGGAGTATGAGCATCAGAGGTAAAAGCATTAATCCACAATGAGTGAGCCTGAACTGTCGCAACATTTAACAGAAAAAAGGTTATTGCTATAAGAATTTGTTTTTTCATAATATTCCTTTTTTACTAGATTTGGCAAACATATGTTAAGAGTACTTATTTTCTTAGTCAGCGCTAATGGGAATTTTTCTAGTCTTCCCTGTGCCAGAGTAATTGTCAAGACAAATTAAAGTGTTTTGATTGTTTTTCTGAAACTTTATTGATTACAATATGTTAATGGGGGATATGCAAATAAGCCATGGGGCAAACTCCAGGAATATCAGTCATGGTAAACATTAGTTTTATTTTCAGAGGTAAACCAGCACGTATTTCCTGATACACCTGAGTTTCAGTAAGAACTGCAAACAGGTTGTCCCAGATCTCTTTTTTTCGATTGCATACCGACAACCTCCTACCAAAAAGTAAAAGCTAAAGATTATAGAATCGTGGAAAAAAATTGCGGGACATCTTCATTTATAAAGATGTCCCGTTCATAAACAAGTTACTACATGACAATTGCTTCAAAAATTGGTAAAAGCAATTGCTAAAAGATCTCCGAATATTAGAAAGAGTAACTTACTCCAATTCCGAAGAAGCGTTCATCACCGAACCCAGCCGCGGAAGCAATATTGTTAGCTCTATAGCTGTTAATATACTCCTCATTCGTGATGTTGTTGACATAGGCAAATATGTCGAAATCCTTATACAACCAGCCAACCTTTAAATTTATTTCTGTGTAGGGTTCCTCTTTGAGCATTTCAAAGGATCCACCATCATAATAGTAAACATCACCTACATGGCGAAGATCGGCCCGACCATAAAAACCACTAGGATGGTGATAGCTGGCACTGAGATGGACAATATAATTGGGAGCTCCTTCAATGGCTTCGCCGCCAAGGTTGATACCGTTTCCTAGATCAAAATCATCATATTCAGTATCCATAAGACTCAGGGCAGCACTTAGTTCTAGACCGGGAAGAGGTAACCAGGTTCCTTCCAGTTCCAGACCATAGGAACGGGCGCCATCGGCATTATCGGTGAGATATATGTTCCCCGCACTTTTGTAGATATGAATATCCTTAATATCCATATAGAAGGCCGCCGCATTAAATCTCCACTTGTCATATTCAGCCTTAATACCTATTTCATAGTTGGTACTCTGTTGGGGGGCAAAGGTGTTGTCTGCTGCACTTCCTCCGGATGAAAAGAAATTAAAGCCTCCAGGCATATACCCTTGAGAAAAAGAAGTGTAGGCGGTCCAGTTATCGTTAACAAACCAGGCTAGAGCAACTTTGGGGAGAAAAGTATTCCAGGTCTTATCAAGGTCAAGTATTTGTGACGGAGGCAGGGTCGTTCCTATAGGTTGCGTCCGCATCTCAAGATACATGTCCTTTTTGATTTGCTGGTAACGAGCACCAAGGGTCAACTCAAAGCTCTGGGCAAAGGGGATCATAACCTGACCAAAGATGGCTCCAGTGTTGGAGTCAGTCGTGGCATCGGCAAGCATTTCAAAATTTCCCAAAAAAATTCCGGTGATTGGATGAATATAAGGAAACTGAAAACCATAATTTGGACCCGTATGATCTTCTTCGGTTTCAAGATAGATACCACCTACCCAGCGAAAACCACTGGTATTGCTGCTGGTCAGACGTAATTCCTCTGACCAGGTAGTCAACTCTCCATCGCCGGGCATTATTAAACCAGTAAACAGGGGATTATCACCAAAATCCGCGTCATAAATACTGTCAGACAAAGTACGTACTCGATGGGTGGTTATGGATTCTATCTTGAAGTTGTCAAAATCGTAGGAAACACTGAGACTCTGGGCATCACTTTGATGTTTAGTAGTAGGCTCCACATCAAGACGGAGATGTTTTGCCATATCAGGATCAAAATCATCAAGGTTATGGCTCGGCAAGCCTTTTGCGGTTTCACTATGATCGTGGAGATAGGAGTGGTTGAAAGCCAGTCGAAGACGAAGTCGTTCTGTAGGGGTGAACAGCAGATAACCATTTAAATCATGACCAGCCTTGCGCCCCACATCTTTGTTCATTCCTGGGAATTCATTTTTGATCCAGCCGTCGGTGCGGTCATATTGCCCGGAAATACCCATGGAAAGTTTGTCAGCGATGATCGGACCATTGGCATAGGCCGAAGTTTTCCAGCTATTCCAACTGCCATACTCAGTTTTTATCTTCCCAGCCCAGGTATTACCCGGATCACGGGTTGTGACATTAAGGACCGCGCCAATGGCATCTTTACCGTATAAAGTTCCTTGGGGGCCTCGTAATATCTCAATCTTTTCAATATTGACTAAAGAAAAGTCATATCCCCAACGATTGGCAATGGGAATTCCGTCAACATAAGTAACCACCGGGTTGTTACCGGTAAACATGGACGGGTTCAGACCACGGAAATTGATTCCGGAACCATGGTTTGGAGTGGACAGAGTGTTGGGGATCTGATCAAGAACCTCAGTGGCACTTTGCAAACCTTTTTCTTCGATATCGTTCTCGTCGATGACCGTAATACTTTGAGGAACTTTCTGAATATCTTCCTCCATTTTGTTGGCAGTAACGGTGATATCATCAAGAACCATAACTTGGGCATCTGCTTTAACAGTTGTTGATATACTGCCAAAGCAAAGGCTGAGGGCTGGAATCGTCATAAGCAATTTTCTTTTTTTCATCATCTCTCCTTTCCTAAAATGGCAACTTATTGTAAACTGGCTTCAAAAGTTAGCTGTCGCTAAAACTGGACCCTTTGGCTAAGTTTGTTTTCTATGGCTAAAATAACCCATATTTTTAGAGTGAAGAATATGGAAAAGCAACCCCGATCGGGAAATATTCAGCCCTAATCGGGAATTTTCGTATTCTTCAGCAGCGCACGGGATTGACGAGAATGGATGACACTTTTACATATTACGTACAGGAGAGTCTTCGACTTGGTTTTTTTGAAAACCAGGATTGTCCTCCATCGAGTTTCTTTCAGGAAACTCGATTCAAACTAAACCAAGAAAAAGGTTCCGGCTGGGCAAAAATAGTACAAATTGATAACGGTCTTTATGTAGGTCTATGCGACTATCGTTTAAACCAACATCTTGAAGCTCAGTACAAGCTTATCGTCCCTGTACAATTTAATATAATGCTCTCAGGTTCTTTTGAGTTGCAACTCCCAGGTGAACCAGCTCAGGTTATCGGTCCCGGTGATATCTGGTTTGGGCGTAGCCGTGGAGAACAATTAATGTACAGTCAGCATCATAAAAACAATATCTGCGGACTCTCCATCGGTCTTCCCTCAAGTCTTCTGGAAACCTGGCTTGGGAACTATGACGGCGAGACTTCCAGAGGACTGGAGCGACTCATTTCTGGTAAATCATGTCCAATCAGCTCAAAAGCTTCTCAGTTTTTTCCTCTGGTAAGGGGCATGCATTCGTCAACCGAGCTTATGCGGTCGACCAGAGAGCTGCTCATGACTGAACATCGAACCATTTTTGGTAAGCTTCATTTCGAATCCCTGGTGCTGGATATTCTGGCCCAATTCCTGGCTTTGAGAAATGAACAAGGACGTAGTGTTGTACAGGAGGAAAACAGATCAGCAATAGATACAGCAGCAGATATTCTACGCTCTGAATGGATTTCGCCGCCAACCATCTCTTCACTGGCAAAACGGGTGGGAACCAATGAATGTTATTTGAAAAAGGGTTTTCGGCATCAGGTCGGGATGTCCATTGGCCAATATATCCGTGAACTGCGTATGGGTAAGGCACTGGAACTGCTTGAAACAGGAGGGCATTCTGTAATGGACATAGCTCTTGCCGTCGGCTATACCAATCCAAGTCATTTCAGTGCTGCTTTTAAGAAATTTTATGGAGAAGTTCCTTCAAAATACCTTTCCGAAATTTCGTGATAGAACAATATGAAAAAATGGCAGGAAGAAGAGCAAAGCTTTTAGAAGCCTTGCTCTGTGCTGAATGTTTCATTTTCAGATCTGGTTTCTATTATCATTGTTTTTTAGTTTGAATGGTTGAAAATTTTTCAGCAGTAATGGAGTAACAAAGAAATCAGCAGCCAAAGCAGCCAGAATACCTGCAGGAATTAAGATACCCAGATTATCATAGACATTGACAACAGAGACCATACAGGTTGCAAAATTAAGCACCAGTACGGTTGAGGTCATTACAAGAGCGACGCCAACGGTGGCAAAAGCTCGTTTGATACTTTTTCGATAACTGCCACAGCGCTCATATTCAAGTTGACAATGATTGATAAAGTGAATGGTGTCATCGACTGCCAGACCGAGCAGCATTGGCATCAGGGTTACAGTTATCATATCCAGCGGAATATTGGCAAAACCCATAATACCGCCGACCACAAGTGCCGGAGAAATATTTGGAATCATGGCAATCAGACCAACCTTGACACTGCCAAGTACCACAATCATCAGAACCGTAATTACCCCCAGGGCAATAAAAAAAGAACGAATCTGCCCCCAGGTAACATAGTCCTGCATAACCGTATATTGGGAGATTGAACCAATTAACAGGATTTTGGCATCGGGAAAAAGCTCTTTGCCCCGTTGCTGTATCTGACGCAATTCCGATGAAGCCTCGCCAGAATTATAGTCATCTACTTCTACCGCAAGACGCAACCGCTGATAATCATAATCCACCCATTTCTCGGCCTCTATCCCCCCGGCATTTTCATACAGGAGCAACAACTGGGCAACCATCTCCCGACTCTCGGGGATTCGATAGAATGCAGGGTCACCGTTATTGATCACCTGGTTCATATCCTTGATGATATCAAGCAATGAACTGGTTTTCTTGGTCAATTTAAAGGTTTTTACCTCATTTATGAGTTGTTCAAACTTACGCAAATTCTCTGGATCTTTTACCGCATCCGGCTGATCAAATTCAATTGCTACGTCATAGGAATACAGAGAACCTACAGGAGTGTCGCTGATCTCATGTAAACGCTGGACATAAGGGACATCAAGCCCCATGGAACGACGTAAATCAAAGGAGACATCAAAACGGGTGATTCCAACCAGACAGGACGCCACAACCAGTATAAAGACAACATAGGTCAGTTTTGGTCTGGCCAGTACCCGCTTGCCTATACCGCCCATAATTCGCTCCAGAAACCGCCCGCCTTTTTCTGTATAGACCGTGTGTGGTTTCCGGTCCTTGCCGAAACTGAGAAGAGATGGTAACAGGACAAGGACCAGAATATAGGTCAAACCAACCAGACAGGCCGAGGTCAATCCCACCCAGCGCAAAACCCGCATGGGAACGAAGAGAAATGAAAGTAATGCGGCAATAGTGGTCAGGGCACTGAACAACAGTGGCCAACCAGTCTCTTTTACTGCATGAATTACAGCTTTTCGACGATTACCGGTTTTTAAAAATTCGCGGGTAAAAAAATTGAACAAATGGATCGAGTAGCCGATGGATATGGCCAAAACCAGTGCCATAGGCAAAAAGAGCATTGAAGGATCAAAACGAATCCCCAGAAAGCCCTCAAAACCAAGGACAATGACGATCGAGCTAATCACTGTCAACAGAGGAAAAACCACCCCTCGAATATTTCGCAGGAAAACGACTAACAGCACGACGGTCATAAGCAGCCCGGCTCCAAATGTACGTGGTGTTTCTTTTTCAAAGAAAGAGATTTTTTCAATGTTGATGATTGGCAAGCCTGTGGTTTTTGGCTGCAATATCTTGTATTTTTCCTGACTTACAACTTCATTGAAAATTCGACCAACGGCATAGTCAGGATTCTCAGTCATCTCTCCCTTCCAGTCATCGGGGATCGGCTTCATACGCAGCGCGATCCAGGTATAGCGACCATCTTCAGAGACAATACGGTTTTTCATGGCAGGTTTTGCAAAGGCCATTTTACGTATTTTCTCAAGGACTTCCGGTGAGGTGGGCACCGGATCAGGCACCAAATCAATAATCTTAAGGCCTTCTTCCGTACCGAACGTAAACTCAAAATCGGTTAAAGAGACCACTTCGTCGGCATAGGGAACCTTCTCCAGCAATTCTTTCCCCAACTCTCGTATCTTTGAAAGGACCTGAGGATCGAAGACATTATCCGCTTCAACCAAAATTGCACAGAAATCATCATTGCCAAAGATCTTTTCAAAGCGTTCACGGGCTTCAAGCAAAGCATCATTTTCCAGAAACCAGTTTTTGGTGTCAACATCAGGCTCAATCTGCTTGATACCAATACATGCCGCGCCCACAAGCAAGGCAAACACAATGATATTAAGCCACCTGAAGCGGACAATTATCTTTCCCAGCGCATCAAAACGATTGTTAATTTTTCCGATATTCAGCATGACAACTCCATCAATTAATAGCTGTATTTTATTTTTACCCACATTTGCGTGTTCTCTTCATATTGACCAAAAGGTCCATCATCGCCGGAAAAGACGTCAATGCCAGCAAACAGGGCAATATTATCATTAAAATCATAGGATATCTTGAAACGATCAAAGATTTCGCCTTGATCCAGCTGCCAATAGACCATATTGGCTATGGTTACGGTCTGATTGAATACTTTTTTTGAGATGTTGAGGGTAGCGGTATAAAGGTGTTTTTTTCTTGCGAGCAAAGCTGGACTACCAAGAATATGATCGCCGATTAACTGGGCGGTTATTGTCCAGTTATCTCCAGGAGTCCAGTCAATACCACCAAGCCATTTGATCGCATCTTTTTTGCCGGGCTGGCCCAAAAGAGATGCCGGCTCATAATAACGCCCCTTATAACAGGCTGCCTCAAAGCGGAAAACATAATCAGACCAAGGGCGAGATCCTTCAATTCCGAAAATTGTCAGACGATGATGCATTGGAGCAAATTTTACCGTGGTTTCACCTGCACCAATGCTTACCTCGCGATGCATGGCAGGGAAATCATCCCAGGTGTAAAAGATGGATGCCGCCAAATCAAGACCCGAGAGGTAGGATGAAATTTTGAGTCCAAACTCACCGTTATCAAAGGAATTTCCAGGCTCATTAACAGGATCTGACAATACTCTAACATCTTTTGGAAACACTGGTGTAACAGCCCAGGGATTATCTCCTTCTGGCTGGACTGCCGCCTTAAAAAAAGGAAGCCAGAGTAGTTCTGTGTCGAAATGTTCACCAAGTAGCCGAAATTTTACTGCGCCTACCGGCATTCTGATTTCATCAAGATCTCGGCTGATGGATTCGGTAAAATCGGGCGGCGAGATCATATCGGTGATCTGAACCCCATCAGCCCTGCCCCAGATAATAATCTGCTTGCCTATTCGCAGATCCCAGTTATCCGCTACATGCTCAATCCAGACTTCATGCAGACCAAATCCACTTTCAGAAGAAATCTGCCAGTTTTTTTCGCCGTCTGCCGAAATAAATCCGTACAGCCAATCCATATCGGCCGTCAGCTCAACCCGTAACCGTACCCTTGAAGTCAGGCTGTCATCGGGAGAGCGGAGCCGGACCGACTGTACCCCATCCAGCCACCCTGAGATGACAAACCGATCCAGCCATGTGCTCTCTTCCTGAGAAGCACTTGCCTCAATTGTCAAAAGACCCTGCAAAAGAGAAATAAATAAAAAAACACCCGCTAACTTTTTCAAAGGATACGCCCACGCTGAATGGTGGAAACCTTGAATAAGGTATCTTTCAGCCCTGTGTCATAACGAATAGAATTGGTTTCCATCAGGGTTTTATGGTTTCTGGAGACATTATCCATCTCCGAACTGCGTACGGCCCATATTCCGTCCTGCTGGTCAAAGGCAAGAACCCGGTAGTTTTTCAATAAGCCATCCTTGTCATAATATTCACCTTTGAGCACCAGATGACTTTGCTGAT
>PDWI01005480.1_pt1 | contig 16358 bp, 12 predicted proteins | sample 1430891 | NCBI WGS metagenome assembly PDWI01 (sample SAMN01162508, study PRJNA174530) | Oral metagenome, whole genome shotgun sequencing project. | biome: Marine environment; feature: Marine mammal; material: Swab sample of the gingival sulcus; isolation source: swab sample of gingival sulcus...
GTTCCGATTTCTAGAGCGTAACGGGTCGCCAAAGATTGTGCAGTCTTGATTTTTTGAGCCTTTTGTATCAAGACAAAAGGGTGAAGCCCGTCCGGCTAGTACAACGTAATGGTATTTAACGTGAGTTCTTATATCGAACTCACGTTAAAAAAAAGAGGGTATTCTTATCAAGAACACCCTCTTTTTATTTTAAATCTTATTTTTCCGCAAGCGGATCGAAATATTTATTCAAAAATGGTATCAGCAACACCTTTGTTAATCTCTACAGAAGAAATCTTCATTGGCATTTTTTGAGGTCCCATTTTGGTAATTACTTCAAATGGCATTTTTACACCATCAACATCTTTGTAATTTTGATAAAGAACCGATACAACAACATTGTTTTGTTGTGCTGTTGATTTTATTTTCAAACCACTCTTCACACAGAAATAATCATAACTGGTGATACCTTTAGCATTTACAATTTGTACTTTATAAGCCGATTTTCCATCAACATTATCAACACCAATTAATTTTATTTTGCTTCCACGTTTCAATAATGATAATTCTGGGCAAAGCAAACCTTGCTCTTTAATTGCTTCAAGCTGTTTTTCTTCTTTTAGCTCTTGAGTTTGTCCCATTTGTGAAACTTTAGCCGTTTTTCCATTGAAAACAATAGCCTGCATCACCTGTCCGTTTACCATTGTTTTTAAGCTAAACTTATCGCCTTTGTTATAACGCTCAATATCCGCAGTCATTGGTCCCATTGCCATGGTTGCTATCATTTTCATATCCTTAATAGCATTCCATTTAGCTGCACCACCAATTGCATTAATGTATTTATCAATTACTTTTTCGGCAGTCAAACCAGCAGGCACGGCGTTGTTATCTTCTTTAACGATATCGCCTTTATAATCGTATTCTTCAACTTTACCGTTTGAACTCAATTTTGCTAAACGATTTTTATATTGCTTATCGCCAACAACTAAATAAACAGCATTGTTAGGATCAACATATTTCTTAGCCATTGCCAATACATCATCAAGATTAACTTTATCTAATCTTTCAAGATAAGTAGCATAATAATTGGCTGGTAAATGATGGCGTTCTATGCTCATTGCAAAATCGGCAATAGTACTAGGATTTTCTAATGCACGTGCAAAATCACCCGCCATAGTAGCTTTTACCATATCCATATGATCTTGGGTTAATTTTTTGCTACGAATCACATTCATTTCTTTAGCCATCTCCATTAAAGAACTATCGGTAACATTGGCTTTAACATCAGCAGTAGTATAAAATTTAGCTGCCAATTTACCATTGGTAATTGCTGAATATGCACCATAAGTGTAGGCTTTGTCTTCACGAAGATTTTTATTTAATAATCCCATAAAACCACGTCCTAACATACCGTTCATCACCTTAGCAGGAAGAATATCCTTGCTTCCAGGTTTTAAATCAATCACATTAATAATTTGTACCAATGATTGAGGTGCAGCATCTTTATTCGCTAATATCACACGCTTACCTTTTATCGCTTTAGGTTGAGCATATTTCTTTACTGGAATAACGCCTTTCTTCCATTTTCCAAAATATTTTTTCACTAATTTCTTTGCCTCACGAGTGGTGATATCTCCCACAATTGCCATTATAGCATTGTTTGGCTTGAAATAAGTGTTGTAATATTTTTTACAATCTTCAAGTTTGATATTCTTAATTGTAGCCTCAGTGGTAATATCTCCATAAGGGTGATTTTTACCATAAAGTACACTACTTCTTACGTTGCTAGCAATAGATTTAGGATTTGTTCTTTCACTTTCTAATCCAGATAAAGACTGCTTAATTAATTTGTCAAATTCAGCTTTAGGGAAAATAGGATGAAGCGTTACATCTGCCATAATCTCAACAATCTTTTTCTTATATCTAGAAAGACCGCTAGCACTTACACCTGTAGAATGAGCACTAACATAAGCACCCATAAAATCAACCTCTTCAGAAAATTGTTCTTCTGTTCGGTTTTTGGTCCCTTTGTTTAATAAATCTCCAGCGATATCAGTGTATCCACTTTTATCTCCTTCAATAATAGGATCGTTTAGCAACGATAATGAAAATTGTATTCTTGGTAGTTTATGATTTTCTACCACCAATACTTTCAATCCATTTTTTAGAGTGAAAGAATCGTAATCACCCAACTGTACTTTAGGTGCTGGTCCTGCTTTTGGAGCTTTACTTCTATCTACTTGTGCATTGGCTGTAAAAACAAATCCAACAGCAACAAATAGTATTAATAATTTATATATATTTTTCATCTGTTTATCTTTTTGAGCAGAATGATATTGGTTTCATTCCACTTAATTAATGTTTATCGTTTGCTATTTTTTTTGTCTTTTTTAGGAAGGTAATAAAGTACAACCCTGTTTTTAGGTATGAAATATTTATTAGCCACACGCTGAATATCGGCTTTTGTAACAGCCATATATTTATCCAACTCTTTGTTGATACTTTCGGTATCTTTAAAATAAGTATAAGCTGAAGCTAAGTTTTCGGCACGTCGCTCAATGGTGGCGTTTGCTCCTACCAATTGACTTTCGATACTGTTTTTTAGTTTTTGTAACTCTTTGTCTGAGATTTGTTCTTCTTGTACTTTTTTAATTTCTGCATCCATTTGTTTTTCCAATACTTCAGGTTTTACACCCATATTAGGAATACCAAATGTTAATGCTAAACCAGGATCTTCAGTTGGCATTGGCATTGCCATTACTTGAAGTGCCAATTGCTTATTATTAACCAACTCTTTATACATACGTGAGCTCTTTCCACCAGTTAATAGCTTACTTAACATACTAACAGCATAAAAATCTTTGGTTCCCATTGCTGGAATATGATATGCTTGAATAATAGCAGGCAACTGAATATTATCATAAACAGTGTCACGTACTTCGGCAGTTTTTTCTGGTTCAACAATAGTAGGACGCTCTATCTTTTGTGTTCCTCGTGGGATTTCAGCAAAATAATCGTTTACTAATTTTTTAGCATCAGCAGTTTTAAAATCACCACAAATGGTTAATACCGCATTGTTTGGAACATAAAACTTCTTATAAAAATCAACAAAATCTTGGTCTTTGGCATTTAAAAGATGTTCTTCTTTTCCAATGGTTGGCCAACGATAAGGGTGTTTTGTATAAGCATGAGCTAATGTTTGTGATAAAATTGTTCCATAAGGAGGGTTGTCAATACGTTGTTTTTTCTCCTGTATTACAACTCCCTTTTGGGTTTTAATACCAATAGCTTCTACTTTAGCGTGTAGCATTCTTTCTGATTCTAACCACAAGCCTAAAGCCAATTGATTCGATGGTAATAACTCGAAATAGTATGTTCTATCACTGCTAGTATTCGCATTTAACTCTCCTCCTGCACGTGAAACATACTTGTCGTATTCGTGGCGAGGAATATTCTTTGTACCTTCAAACATCAGGTGCTCGAAGAAGTGAGCAAATCCAGTCAAGTTAGGGTCTTCATTCTTAGAACCTACGTGATACATTACCGATACAATAATATTTGGCGTAGTGTGATCTTGTTGCAAAATAACGTGCAACCCATTTGCCAAATCGTACTCTTCAAATTTGATTTTTCCGCTTTGAGAAAAACCAGTAGTCATTGCTGCTACAATCAGCAATGAAAGCAATAGTAGCCTTTTTTTCATTATGAATATAAATTTTTAAAATTAAACTTATGTTTGATGCTACAATAGTACCTTTTTATAGACAAACCCCCAATTATTTTAGATGAAAACTAGATTTACACGACAAACACCTATCTTGGTTCGACAAAAAAATCAAGTCCTAAAAAGAAAAACAATAGTATATTTGCCACACGCCAAAATTCAACGACATTGTAATTTTACGTACCGAATTTTGTGCAAATATTAGCTTATACAACGATTAAATTTGAAACATCACTTATGGGAAAAGTACAACTTAGTGTCATGGCATTATCATACAGTCAAACACAAACTGGAGCTTACGCATTAATTCTTTCTGAAGAAAATGGTTCTCGCCGCCTACCAATTATAATAGGTGCAGTAGAATCACAATCTATAGCCATACAATTAGAAAACATAGAACCTCCTCGTCCACTAACCCATGATTTGTTTAAAGATTTTGTAAATAATTTTGATATAGATATAGAAGAAGTGAATATCCACAAAATGGAAGATGCTATTTTTTATGCCGAAATTATTTGTACTAAAGATCATAATCGCATCGCCATTGATGCTCGTCCTTCTGATGCCATAGCAATAGCTTTACGAATTGGTTGCCCCATATATGCCACCGAGGCAGTAATGGAAAAGGCTGGTGTTATTTTACAAACAGGAAAAGAGATCAAATCTACTTTTGAGAAAAAGATCATTGACCCGTTAAGTAAATACCAAAATTATTCCTTAGAAGATTTAGAGGCGTTATTACAAAAGGCAATTGAGGACGAAAATTATGAAGAAGCATCACAACTTCGTGATGAAATCAAATACAAATCGGAATAAATACAATTCGTAAAGAGTAGAAATTTCAATAGCTGTAATTTCTAATTTGTTCTTTTTTACTTCCACATTGCCCAATCGCAACAGTTAACCAATTTAGGGAATTTACCTTTTTTGGCACATAGGAATTTAAAATGTATTTTTGTGCCGATTTTTTTATAAGAACAATAAAAGTAAAAATATATGGCATTACAATGTGGAATAGTAGGACTACCCAATGTGGGAAAATCTACCCTTTTTAACTGTTTATCGAATGCAAAAGCACAATCGGCAAACTTCCCTTTTTGTACAATTGAACCCAACGTAGGAGTAATTACCGTACCTGATGATCGCTTAATTAAATTATCGGATATCGTAAACCCACAAAGAGTACAACCTGCAACTGTTGAAATTGTTGATATTGCAGGATTGGTAAAAGGAGCCAGCAAAGGCGAAGGATTGGGCAATAAGTTTCTATCAAATATTAGAGAAACCGATGCCATTATTCATGTTTTGCGTTGTTTCGACAACGATAATATCACACACGTAGATGGCAATATCGATCCTGTTCGTGATAAAGAAACAATAGACACAGAACTACAATTAAAAGACTTAGAAACGGTAGAAGCCCGTTTGCAACGTACTGAGAAAATGGCTAAAACAGGTAAAGATGCTGATGCCAAACGTTTGGTTGAAGTACTTTATCGTTACAAAGCTGCTTTAGAGCAAGGCAAATCGGCACGTACAGTAGAATTAACTGAAGCAGAAGAAAAAGTAACAAAAGATCTTTACCTACTTACATCAAAACCCATATTGTATGTATGTAATGTTGATGAAGCTGCAGTAAAAAATGGCAACAAACACGTTGATGCAGTAAAAGCCGCTATCGCCGAAGAAAATGCAGAAGTATTATTAATTGGAGCTGCCATTGAAGCTGATATTGCCGAACTGGAAACCTATGAAGAAAAGCAAATGTTTTTAGAAGATTTAGGTCTGGAACAACCTGGTGTAAACAAATTAATACAAGCAGCTTACCGATTACTAAACCTAGAAACCTATTTCACTGCAGGAATAAAAGAAGTGCGTGCATGGACTTATCCTAAAGGTGCCAAAGCCCCTCAAGCAGCAGGAGTGATTCATACCGATTTTGAAAAAGGATTTATTCGTGCAGAAGTGATTAAGTATGATGATTATGTTGCCCTTGGTTCAGAACAGGCCTGTAAAGAAGCTGGTAAAATGAATGTAGAAGGTAAAGAGTATGTGGTGCAAGATGGCGATATCATGCATTTTAGATTTAATGTATAACGAATATTCTTCTCTATTGAGGATAAAATCAACCCTATGAAAAAACGGATAACTGGCATAATGCTATTCCTTGCTGTAATGTTCGCAGCAAATGCACAAACATTTCCCGAACGTCCCAAACTAGTAGTGGGAATTGTGGTCAATCATCTACCTGTCGACTTTTTATACAGATATAATAAAGAATTAAAAAGCGGTGGATTTAAACGTTTGGCAACTCAAGGAATAAACTGCAAGAATACGCAGTTCAGTTATCAGTATTCACAATCAGCAACCGATAATGCCTCTATATTTACTGGAACAACACCAGCATATCATGGTATTATCGGTAAAGGATGGTTTAATCGAACAAGTGGAAAAGTTGAATTTGCAGCAACCGATGAAAAAACAACTATTGTCGGAAACAACACAGTCGCAAAAGGTAAATCACCTAAGAAAATGCTTGCTACCACCATTGGCGACAAACTAAAGATGGTACAAGCCCAATCTCAGGTTATTGGCATTGGAATAAACGCTATTCCAACTATTTTTAGTGCAGGGCACACCGCTGATGCTGCATACTGGCTTGATGATTTTTCGGGTAATTTTGTAACCTCATCTTTCTATCAAAATGCGGTTTACAATTGGGTCGATGCTTTTAATCAATCTCGCAAAGTTGATACTTATCTTAACAGAGTGTGGTCGCCGTTACATATTACCACTACCATTAACGATGCGATGTTAAAAAAAAGTGGTATTGAGAATGATTTTATGCACAATTTAGCTGCGAACAAAAATGTAAACGGATATAAAAATTTAAAAGCCTCACCATTTGCCAATAGCCTTCTTAAAGAGTTTGCAGAAGCAACAATAAAACATCAAAATCTAGGAAAAGACGAAGCAACCGATTTACTTATTATTAATTTCTCATGTCTTGATGAACTGCAAAGTAAATATTCTCCCAATTCCCCTGAAATGGTTGATAATTTCTTGCGTCTAGACAGAGAAATCAGTCATCTTATTGATATTATTAATGAGAATGTAGGGTTACAAAACACATTGATATTTTTAACCGCTAATCAACCTGTAAACTATCAACCTAAAATGCTCGAAGCAAATAAAATTCCATCGGGTAATTTTAGTATTTATAATGCAGTAGCACTATTAAAATCGTATTTGTCTGCTAACTATGGCAGTGGCGATTGGATACAAAGCTACAATGCACAACAAATCTATTTAAACCACCGATTAATTAGTCAGAAAAAGGTAAACCTAGAGGAGATACAACAAAAAACAGCTCTATTTCTTCTCGATTTTACAGGAGTTGCCAATGCCATACCAGCCCAACAGCTCACCAATTCAGGAGATGGCGTATTACAAAAAGTGCAACGTTCTTATAACGTAAAACGCTCAGGTGATATTTTTATCGTATTAGAACCGGGTTGGCTATCAACAGGTAATACAGTAGAAGATAAAATTGCTGATTATAGTATACAATCTCGTGTACCTTTGCTTTGGTATGGTTGGAAATTGCGTGCCAAAACCGTAACCCGTCCTATTGCAATAGAGGATATTCTCCCTACTTTGTCAAATTTTTTAAACATAGCTCCGCCTAACGGTTGCTATGGAAGTATTATCAATGAAGTGGTTGATTAAACGGCTGTAAGTGTTAAGTGATATTCCGATATCATTTTTCGCATATTGATTAAAGCATAACGCATACGCCCTAATGCAGTATTGATACTTACACCTTTGTATTCGGCTATGTCTTTAAAACTCATATCACGGTAATGACGTAACATTACAATTTCACGTTGATCTTCGGGCAATTTTTCCACTAAGCTGCGTACTTTACCATAAATTTGCTCTTGTACTAAACTATCTTCATAATTTAATTCAGCAAGCTTTACATTATTAAAAACATCTATCTCGTAATCGTCTTTTGAGAAAGTGTTTTGTTGTTGTTCTTTTCTGAAGTGGTCTATCACCAGATTATGGGCGATACGCAATACCCAAGCCACAAACTTTCCGTTATCTTGATATTTCTTTAATCGTAACGAGCGAATAACTTTCACAAAAGTATCCTGAAAAATATCTTCAGCTACCTCTCGATTTTTTACCAATAAATAAATAGATGAGAAAACTCTGTTTCTGTGTCGTTCAATTAGTATGTCCATACTGCTGGACTTCCCATTTAGATACTGCTCAATCAGCATTTGGTCTGCTGGATTCTGATTCATTAAATTCATCTGCTATATTTTTATTGAAAATCCAAACGCTACTATTTCTGTTACACTTTAGAGCAATAGCAAATAAAACAGAAGCCTTTTACTCTTTTTTGATAACAACGAAAATAGATTCGTTAGATGTTTCGTGTGATTAATTGATTTAGCGTAGAATTTAACCTATAGGCAATATCTTTTTTATTAAACAAGTTATATTTTGTGTGTTTCAGTGCACAAATAAACAAAATAATATTGTGATTTGAAAATCAATGCAAGTTAAATATCTTTGGAACCTTATTTTTTCTAGAAAAATGATAAGATTTTCAACCTAATTAGATTACAAAATAGAATGGCAGAGAAAGGACAAGAGGGCTATATCCACATTAAAGGAGCGAAGGTTCATAATTTAAAAAATATCAGTTTAAAAATTCCTAGAAATCAATTCGTAGTTATTACAGGTTTATCAGGTTCGGGAAAATCATCGTTAGCTTTCGATACTCTTTATGCTGAAGGTCAACGTCGATATGTAGAAAGTTTATCAGCCTATGCTCGTCAATTTTTAGGTAGAATAGATAAACCAGAAGTCGATTTTATTAATGGTATTCCACCAGCCATTGCCATAGAACAAAAAGTAAACACACGCAATCCACGTTCAACAGTGGGAACTTCAACCGAAATTTACGATTATTTAAAATTGCTATTTGCTCGCATAGGTAAAACTTATTCGCCCATTAGCAATGAGGAAGTAAAACGCCATTCGGTTACCGATGTGGTTAATTTTGTACAGCAACAGCCCCAAGATACTCCTGTTATTATTCTTGCCGAGCTACAGCAAACTGAAAGGTCGTTAAAAGAACAATTGGAAGTTTTACTACAACAAGGATTTTCAAGAGTACAGGTAGATGATACCATTCATAAAATAGCAGACTTGATTGATTTTACGGCATCAATATTAGCAGAATCAAAAATCTATATTGTTATTGATAGAGTAAGGGCTTCTGATGATGAAGATACACTAAACAGAATTGCCGACTCTACACAAACGGCTTTTTATGAAGGTGCTGGCTCCTGTGTGCTTTCCATACAAAACAAACTATTTTCTTTTTCCAATAAATTTGAAGCCGACGGAATTACATTTGAAACACCAACAGTACATACCTTTAGCTTTAATAATCCTGTGGGAGCTTGCCCTACTTGTGAAGGTTTTGGTAAAGTGATTGGTATCGACGAAGATTTGGTGATTCCCAATAAAAGCCTAAGTGTTTATGAAGATGCCATTGTTTGCTGGAAAGGCGAAAAAATGCAGAAATGGAAAGACCAATTAATCTTTTCGGCTGCAAAGTTTGACTTTCCAATTCATCGTCCTTATTTTGAATTAACAGAAGAAGAACGCTTACTATTGTGGACTGGTAACAAATATTTTAAAGGGCTAAATACCTTTTTCGAATATTTAGAATCGAAGCAATACAAGATACAATTCAGAGTAATGCTTTCGAGATATAGGGGCAAAACGACCTGTTTGGATTGTAGAGGTACACGTCTAAAAAAAGAAGCGAGCTACATCAAAATAGCTAATAAAAGCATACAAGATTTGGCTTTAATGCCTATTGATGAAGTAAAAATATTTTTTCAGCAACTGCAGTTAAGCGAAACAGAGTATCAAATTGCCAAACGGTTACTGGTAGATATCAATAGTAGATTACAATTTTTATCAGATGTTGGCTTGGGATACCTTAATCTTAATCGATTATCAAGTAGTTTGTCTGGTGGCGAATCGCAACGTATCAATTTAGCCACATCATTGGGTAGTAGTTTGGTGGGATCTCTTTATATCCTTGATGAACCAAGCATTGGTTTACACTCGAAAGACACCGCTTTGTTAATTAAAGTTTTAAAGCAACTACGCGATTTAGGCAACACGGTAATAGTGGTAGAACACGATGAAGATATTATTCTTGCAGCCGATTATGTGATTGATATTGGTCCTTTTGCAGGACGATTAGGTGGCGAAGTGGTATTTGAAGGCACTGTGCCTCAATTGCAACAATCTAACAGTTTGACAGCCGAATATCTATCTCAAAAAAGAAATATTCCTGTTCCTACAAGCAGAAGAAAATGGAACAACTACATTGAAATTATAGGAGCTAGAGAAAACAATCTAAAGGGCATTAATATACAGTTTCCGTTAAATGTATTATCGGTAGTTACCGGTGTGAGTGGTTCAGGAAAATCATCGTTAGTAAGAACGATATTGTATGCTGCTCTAAAAAAACATTACGGTGGTTATTCCGATAAAAGTGGACATTTTGATGCTTTACAAGGAGATATGCAGCTTTTAACTGATGTGGAATTTATCGACCAAAATCCCATTGGTAAATCTTCTCGTTCTAATCCTGTAACCTATTTAAAGGCTTACGATGAAATACGCAAGCTATTTGCAGAACAGAAAGCTGCAAAGTACAATGGTTTAAAAGCTTCACATTTTTCTTTTAATATAGACGGTGGACGTTGCGATGCTTGTCAGGGCGAAGGCATTATAAAAGTAGAGATGCAGTTTATGGCTGATATTTATTTACAATGTGAGGCATGTGCTGGTAAACGATTTAAAGATAGTACGCTTGAAATAAACTACAAGGGAAAGCATATTTTCGATGTGCTAGAAATGACAGTAAACGAAGCGATTGATTTTTTTAAGAGAGGAAAGGGAAATACTGAGAAGAAGATAGTGCAACGCCTACAGCCATTACAAGATGTGGGATTAGGATATGTAAAATTAGGACAATCTTCGAACACTTTAAGTGGTGGCGAAAGTCAGCGAGTTAAGTTGGCTTCGTTCTTAGCAAAAGAGCGTACCGAACCTACGCTGTTTATTTTTGATGAACCAACCACAGGACTACATTTTCATGATATCCATAAATTAATGGATGCTTTTAACGCTTTGATTGAACGTGGACACACTTTAATTATTATTGAACACAATATGGAGGTGATAAAATGTGCCGATTGGATTATTGATTTAGGTGTTGAAGGTGGAAAAAAAGGTGGTAATATTGTATTTGAGGGAACTCCAGAGGACATTATAAACTGTAAGTCTTCTTTTACGGGTCAATATCTTAAAGAAAAAATCTAGATACTGAATTATTAAGCAATGGCTTTTAGAGTTATTGACTATTTGTAATAACTATTGCAAATAGAATCAATGATTACAGCAACTGGTATAATTTCTTTTGCAAAATAAATGTGGCAATGATATCACTATCAATTGCCACATAACCAAATTAATCAATTGTTACATTATATTATTAAAGAGCGAAACGCATTTGTAAATCGCATTCTATTTTTATCTTTTTAAAATCTAGGCGAGGTATTGAATTAGCACCAGCACTACTTTTCAGCTCCATCATAACAGGCATACCTCTATAGTTATTTCGATAAGATGATAACTCATTAATAAATATCGCTTTTCCTAAAGATTGTCCTAAAGCATTTATCATTGCATCAGCTTTTTTCTTACCATTTTTTGCAGCCATAGCTCTTACTTTTAAACGATAATTCTCCATATCTGAATGATCAACTCTAGTGATATTAATATCTGAAATATGTACTTTGTCTAACTCAAGAAAAACTTTATTTAATGTTTTTACATCATAAACGACCAATTGAAAGTTTTTAGTTTGTTCTACATTTCTTTTTCGCAAAAATTTACGTCGTAGTGAACCAGAAAAGTCTGCAACAGATAGCTGTTTACTTACATCAACACCAGCCTTTTTTAATGCTTTAACCATCTGACGCTCTATTACATCAACAGTTTCTCTATTTTTAGTATCTTCCTCATTAAGAAAAATATTCAAATAAATTTCATTTGGAACAACTTCCATCTCTCCATGTCCTTTGACCTCAACAAAAGGTTGGTCTATAAAATTTTTTTGAGCCTTAGCTAAATTCCCTAAACCTATTATCAACACTACTAAAATTAAAATTCTGTTTTTCATATTATTTTATTTTTAAAATTTATATCGCGGTGTTTTGCAATTATGATGCCAAATGTTTGATTTTTTAAGAGATATTTCTCTAATACTCTTTTTTGTAAAAATTTCATTATCTAATTTTTTCTTTTTCCCTTTAGGTATAGAACAATTCAATACGAGGTAGTTTACAAGAGATAAGGAACAATACCCGCTACTTGAGGCACGACATTATATTTTTCTTTTAGTGTTGTAGGAGCATTACTCACCACAAAACTATATTTGCTCCAATTTAACATATCTAAATCATTATAATCATTCCCTATGGTTGCAGCCATTTGCGGAGAGATTTTTAATTGTTTGCACAACCAACTACAGGCATCTCCTTTCGATACATTTTCAGGGAAAAACTCCATCCATATTGATTCATTGTCGATGGGAGAAGTAGCTCTAATAATTTTTATTCCTGTAAATTGAGAACTCAATTCCTCAAACCAATCAACTTGGTTGGGCAAAATAGCTAAAATTTGACAAGCATCTCGATAAGTATCTTGAATATTTCCAATGGGAGAAGCAAACTGTTTGTAGAGGTTTAATCTGCGATTAAAATCGTTGTTTTTACTTTCGGTGCGATAATACCAAAACTGATGATTATTAGGAATAGGATCTAGAATCATAAAATCAACTTGCTGTAGCATTAGTATCGTTGAAAGTTCAGCAACTTTCATTTTATCTATTTTTCTGCTATAAATAAGCTGTTTGTTGTCCCATTTCATAATACCAGCCCCAGAAGAGAAAATAAGATAATCAATAGGAAAATCGGCAGGAAGAAAAGATAAAGCTGCATATAAATTGCGTCCTGTAGCAATAACACGCACAATTTCTTTTGTTTTTAATTGCTCTAAAAATTCATAGTCTGAAGGACTAATTTTTCCACTTGCAGGCAGCAGTGTTCCATCTAAATCTGTAATTACTATTTTGATATTATTGTTCAACTTTTTTTGTTTGCGAAATTATAAAATCTACCTTAAAAAATAGACTTTAAAACAATTCGTTTTCCTCCAATAATTATTATCTTTGTTTGATTTTTATATAAAGGGCGAAGGTTGTTCTTTTCTTATCATAATAAAGGATAATTTCTCGCTAACAGTAAGAGAAAATAATACGAATGAATTAAGTACTGTATTGTGTGATTTGAGCATCAATACAAAATAAAATAAGGAGCTATTAAATGAGTGAATTAGAGAATAAGCCTAATGTAAATGCTGATTATTCGGCAGATAATATCCATGTATTAGAAGGATTAGAGGCGGTTCGTAAGCGTCCGTCAATGTATATTGGTGATGTAAACGTAAAAGGTCTGCATCATTTGGTTTACGAGGTGGTTGATAACTCTATTGATGAGGCATTAGCTGGTTTTTGTGATACCATTGATGTGTTTATTAATGAAGATAATTCCATTACCGTAAAAGATAATGGTAGAGGTATCCCTACCGAAATGCATAAAAAAGAAGGTAAATCGGCATTAGAAGTGGTAATGACTGTTTTACATGCTGGGGGTAAATTCAATAAAGACTCTTATAAAGTATCGGGAGGATTACACGGAGTAGGTGTTTCGTGTGTGAATGCTCTATCTATAAAATTACGTGCAGAAATACATCGTGATGGAAAAATATACGAACAAGAATATTCACAAGGAAAGCCGCTTAGCGATATCAAAATAATTGGAGAAAGTGATGTTACGGGAACAATTGTATCTTTTAAACCTGATGATACTATCTTTTTAACTACCGAGTATAAGTATGATATCTTAGCTGCTCGTATGCGAGAATTAGCTTTCTTAAATAAGGGTATTCGTTTAACCATTACCGATAAACGAGAAATAAAAGAAGATGGTAGCTATAGAAGTGAATCATTTTATTCAACTGAAGGATTAAAAGAATTTGTAACCTATCTAGATAGCACTCGAGATAAACTGATAGAAGAAGTAATTCACGTATCTACAGAAAAAAATGGAGTGCCTGTTGAAATTGCATTGCAATACAATACCTCTTTCTCTGAAAATATTCACTCTTATGTGAACAATATCAACACAATTGAGGGGGGGACACATTTAACAGGATTTCGCCGAGGCTTAACTCGTACCTTAAAGAGTTTTGCTGATAAATCAGGAATGTTAAACAAATTAAAATTTGATATTAGTGGAGATGATTTCCGTGAAGGTTTAACAGCCGTTGTTTCTGTGAAAGTAGCAGAACCTCAGTTTGAGGGACAGACTAAAACAAAATTAGGAAACTCAGAAGTTTCGTCGGCGGTTGATCAAGCTGTGAGTACATCGTTGGCAAACTATTTAGAAGAACATCCTAAAGATGCTAAAACCATTGTTCAGAAAGTAATCATGGCAGCTACAGCTCGACATGCTGCAAGAAAAGCCCGTGAATTGGTACAGCGAAAAACGGTATTAGGAGGTTCTGGATTACCAGGGAAACTATCTGATTGTTCTGATAAAGATCCAGCAAACTGCGAAGTATTCTTAGTCGAGGGAGATTCGGCAGGTGGAACTGCAAAACAAGGTCGTGATAGAAAATTTCAGGCGATATTACCTCTAAAAGGGAAAATATTGAATGTTGAGAAAGCAATGCAACACAAAGTGTTCGAAAGTGAAGAGATTAAAAATATCTTTACTGCTTTAGGTGTTACTTTTGGAACAGAAGAAGATAGCAAAGCATTAAATGCAGAGAAGTTGCGTTATCATAAGATTGTTATCATGTGTGATGCCGATGTTGATGGTAGCCACATTGCAACATTAATTATGACTTTCTTCTTCAGATACATGAAAAAGTTGATAGAAAACGGATACTTATATATTGCAACTCCTCCATTGTATTTGGTGAAAAAAGGAAAGAATCAGCAATATTGTTGGAATGAAGACCAACGCCTACGCTTGATTGAAGAGTGGGGTGGTGGACGTGAAAATGCGTTACATATTCAGCGATATAAAGGTTTGGGAGAGATGAGTGCCGAGCAATTATGGGAAACTACAATGAATCCTGAGGCACGAACATTACGCCAAGTAACCATCGAAAATGCGGCTGAAGCTGATCATGTGTTCTCGATGTTAATGGGAGATGAAGTACCTCCACGTCGTGAATTTATTGAGCAAAATGCAACTTATGCAAATATTGATGCATAGGTAATATTCTCAATAGGGTGTCTTAAAAGGTATTCTTGCAGAAGAGAAATAAAACACAAGTTATTTCAAAATTGCATGAACTGTTTCTTTTAGGACACCCTATTTTTATGCCTTGTTGTGAAAAGATATTGCAAAAAAAGAAGGCTCTGTTCTTAACAAAGCCTTCTCTTTTCTAGTTAATTTTTTATTTTAAGCTTCTTTTGTTCTTTTACAACAATTACTGCAAGTTCCGTAGATATATAATGAGTGATGAGAAACTTTAAAATCCATATCTGCTGAAACATTGTTACGAACATCATCTAGTCGAGAATCACTAAATTCGATTATTTTCCCACAGCTAGTACAGATCAAATGATCGTGTCTATTACTATCATAAGCCTTTTCGAATTGGGCTATATTTTTACCAAATTGATGTTTTATAACCAATTTACAATCCAAAAGTAATTCTATGGTATTGTATAATGTTGCACGACTTACTCTATAGTTTTTATTTTTCATAAAAATATAAAGCGATTCAATATCGAAGTGTCCTGTGCGAGAATAAATCTCATCAAGAATAGCATAACGCTCAGGAGTTTTTCTGTGTCCCTTATTTTGAAGGTATTCTGTAAAGATTGATTTTACAACCTCTTTTGTATTTTCAGTACTCATATTTGTTCGTATTGTATAATCGTTATTTAAAATGATGATGCTAAAATAGTTATTTTTTTTAGAACAAATAAAAATAGTGATGTTTATTTTCTGCTGTATTGAAAAAATGAGTGCCAGCTCTTTTTCTTTGAGTATGTTGTAAATTTTATTATACCAGTTGTCATTTGAAGTTACCCAAAAGAAAACGGATTTATTTTTCTTTATGCGAATAAAAAACGAGATATAGTCTTACCTACGGCAAGTTTTTATTTTGAAGAAGAAAGAAAATAGTACTATTTAATAGGGAAAATAAGGGGCACAAATATTATTGAAGATAAAATTTTTGTCAATACTATTTTGCAAATGTTGTAAAGCTCTGTTGATAACTGTTAACGACACTATTCTGAAAAGTGAAAAAGTTAAGACAACAGAGCTTTGATGATTTATCAATCTATTTTAAAAGGAAAATGTGACACTATCCCGCAAAGTGTGTAAGTTCCAAAATCTATATGAATATTTATACTTTAATTCTGCTTCCAAAAATAGCTAAAAATTGATTTAGAATAATA
>PDWI01005481.1_pt1 | contig 16357 bp, 14 predicted proteins | sample 1430891 | NCBI WGS metagenome assembly PDWI01 (sample SAMN01162508, study PRJNA174530) | Oral metagenome, whole genome shotgun sequencing project. | biome: Marine environment; feature: Marine mammal; material: Swab sample of the gingival sulcus; isolation source: swab sample of gingival sulcus...
TGAAAGAAGGCATCTTTCGTAATTTGATGGTAAGAATGGTAAAAGCTAAACCTTGTTACATTAAAAACTTGAGTAGTGGATAAACGCCTAATTCAAAAATATAATTTATTACTATATTTTTCAACAATAATATTATAGGTTGTTTGGTAAATGCTTCTTGTGGTTTTATTGCGTATGGTTGATATAACTTCTTCAAAATATTCTAAAAATGTAATATCTGTTTTTTCTTTTGTAATAACATCACTCATTTTATAGGCGTTTATTGGTAGTTTTCCAATGGCATACAGATTTTCGTACTTATCATTATACTTTTCAAATAAAGTGTCTATTATTTTGTTTTTACTCTTAAATCTTGGTTCTGTTGGTAGTATCGTTTTGTATTTGTCGTCCCAATTATTAGGATTTATTTTAACATCAAGGGCATACGGTGCCATTTTAGATTTTGATACAAATTCTAAACGTACTGTAACATTTCCATTTTCATCTGGGTGATACTTATCTATTCCTAATCTTAACTTTGCCATAATTTTATTTTTATTTTAATGTTTTTATCTGCGTGTATCGGCAAATATCGGCAAGTTTTATATTTAGGATAAAATAAAAAAACCTTTCAGAAACATACAATGTACGTTCTAAAAGGCTTGTTTAGTGGCGGTATGGACGGGACTCGAATTTATCCCATAACATGTTATTTTACAAACCTATATGAAGTTAATACTTTTTTGTGTAGCAAAATTGTAGCAGTTTTATGCTTATCTCTTGAATATCTAATGAATACTTCAACTCATTATTTTGCTAGTACAAATATAGATATTTTTTGAACTCTCTCCAAATATTCTGTAAATAATTAACTTAGTTTTTTTTCTGCTACACTTTTGGTGCAAGGTGCAAGCTTATATTTATATATATAACTTGCACCTTGCACCAATGTATGTGTTATCATGAAATGATTTAGTATAAAAAATAAAGTAATTTTATGATGTTTTTCTGTTAAAGTATTCAGTTTATCATATACTGAAATATTTTTTCAGATACAGTAAACTCAATTGTATAAAAACATTATAACTTTGATTTTATGAAAAGTATAGCAGAAAAAATAAAATATTTAAGATTAGAAAAGGGCTATTCACAAGAGTATATCGCTGATAGTATGGGAGTTTCTGTTGCAACAATCTCACGTTTAGAAACAACCCCTGAAAAGATGCGATTAGACTATTTTATAAAACTTTCAGATTTTTACGGCATTAAACTTGGAAAAATCTTTTCAGAAATAGAAGATGAAGTCCTATAAAAAATATCAAAAATATCATTTAGTGTAAATTTACCTATAAATGTAAATTCACAACAACTTTTTCTGCTAGCACAAGAATTACAAACTATAGAGAAACAAAAATATGGAAGTCATTACGGTAGAAAGTGAAGTTTTTCAAGAACTCAAAGAAAAGATAGAGAACATCGAAAGGTATGTTAAAAGTACAACTGATTTATTTACTGAATTAGACGAAAAAATGGAATTAACATCTCGGGAAATAAAAGATATTCTGCATGTTTCCAAGTCCACTCTTTATCGTTGGAGAAAAGATAAAATAATTCCTTATCGATACGAAGACTCTGGAAATGTACTTTACTCTTTTAAGGGATTAGTTTTAGCAATCAAAACAGGTGAATTGCAAATACGAAACACCAATAAATCAGACCTCCTACTTCAACTTGCCAGTTTCAAAGAAAAAATGATAAAAAAAAGCCTTTGGTAAATGATAATAGATAAAGATACCATATTAGCCCATACTCAAAATGGTCTTGAAATTTTCAGACATTATATACCTTTTGAGTTTAAGTTAGGTAAGAATTTTAAAAATCCATTTTATGAAGACACCATTGCTTCATGTAATGTTTATTATAATCGTCATAAAAGATGTTTTAAGATTAAAGATTTTGGTAATGATAATTATTCTGGAGACTGTTTTAGTTTCGTTGCTCAAATTCATAATCTTGACGTTAGAAAAGATTTCTTCCAAATATTACAACTTATCAATCAAGATTTACGATTGAATTTAGAACAGAAACAGCAGAAACCGAATAACATAAAAAGAAAAATCCCAAAAGTTAAAGAAACAAATTTAGAGAAAGAGTTTCTTAATGTTAAATCTAAACCTTATACTTTATCAGAAAAATCATTTAGCAATAAGGAATTAGAATTTTGGAGAACTTATGGTGTTGATAAGAGGATATTACGTTTCTTCTCAGTTAAATCAATTAACTTTTTTGAGTCTGTAAATAATGAAGATAAACAATATAGAGTAAATTCTTCATTCAATGAACCTATTTTCTGTTATTATTCTGAGGCTTTTGTGAAAATTTATCGTCCTAATTCAAAGTTACGTTTTTTGTATGGTGGTGTCTTACCACAAAATTATTGTTTTGGATTAGCACAGTTACCAGATAGTGGAGATGTGCTTTTTATTACAGGTGGCGAGAAAGACGTTATGAGTCTTTATGCTAAAGGATTTAATGCAATTTGTTTCAACAGTGAAACTTCTTCTGTACCAATTGATATTATAGAGTTACTTTCTCAACGATTCAAACATATTATTCTGCTTTATGATGTTGATAAAACAGGTTTGTCTGCTTCTGAAAAGCATTTAGAACAATTGTCGAAATTCAATGTAAAAAGATTACTATTACCACTTTCTGGAAGTAAAAAAGAGAAAGATATTTCAGATTACTTTTCAAAAGGAAATACTCAAAAAGACTTTAATCTTTTATTATTAAATTTACTAAAATCTATTTATAACCAAACTATGATATTATTAAAATCGTGTGAATTAGATTTAACTAATCCTCCACAGACAACAGAAAATATAATCTCTGTAAACGATGTACCTTTAGGGACACAAGGGAATATTATTTGTGTAACAGGAGGAGAAGGAACAGGAAAAAGCCATTATTCATCAGCGATATTAGCAGGCACTCTGGGAGGTCTGGATAGTTCAATAGATACATTGGGGTTGAAAATACAACCTAATTTACAGGAGAAAGCAGTTATACTGTATGATACAGAGCAATCCAAAAGTCAATTATATAAGAACACTTCACTGTTATTAAAACGTGCCAATATTAGTGAAAAACCAGACTGGTTTAAGGCTTTTTATTTAGCAACAATGTCCCGTAAAGAACGTTTAAAGTCGATACAAGATAGTTTAGATTATTATTACCATTTATACAGTGGTATTCATTTGGTTGTAATTGATGGTGTTGCTGACCTTATTCGTAGTGCCAATGATGAAATAGAAAGTATTTCTATTGTTGAGGAATTGTATCGTTTAGCAGGTATTTATAAAACGTGTATTTTATGTGTTTTGCACTTTGTCCCTAACAGCCTTAAATTGCGAGGTCATTTAGGCTCTGAATTACAACGAAAATCGGCTACTATTCTTTCTATTGAAAAAGATACAACTAATTCTGAAATATTAATTGTAAAGACCTTAAAAGTAAGAGAGGGCAGTCCACTAGATGTTCCTTTGATGCAGTTTGGTTGGGATAAAGAAAAAGCGATGCACATTTATAAAGGCGAAAAGTCACATAATGAGAAAGAAAAACGTAAAGGAAAAGAGTTAACCAATGTTGCTAAAAAGATTTTTTCGAAAACCAATCGATTAACTTATCAATATTTAGTTGCAGAAATAGAACTTTTATTAGATGTCAAAAGTAGAACGGCTAAAAATTATATTCAATATATGAAAGAGAAAAAGATTATAGTCAAAGATAGTATTAATACCAACTATTATGTTATTGGAATAGATTTTTAATTTATTAAAATAGAGTAATGGAAATAGATAAGACACGAAAAATATCAGACCTTACCGTAGAAGAATTTCAATCACTCTTTAATATTAATCCAAATCAAGAATATGAATATGGATTAAAAGGATTAGCCAAAATATTAAGTTGTTCTAGAAGTAAAGCATCACAAGTGAAGTCCAGTGGAATTTTAGATGATGCGATAAGTCAAAATGGTGGACATATTATGATAGACAAGAAATTAGCATTAGAATTATATCACCAACATTCTTCTAAAAGGAAAAAGAAATAAATGGAGAGTTTTCAATTAATAAAAAAGTTTTGGACGTTTAATCAGAAAGAATCACTTGGGCATTCAATTATTTCTGTCTATCTCTTTCTTATTGATGTTTGGGATAATGAGAATAAATCGAAATTTAGTATTTCTGACAAACAAGTTAGTATTGCATTAAAAATTTCAAGGAAAACAGTTAAAGCAGCAAAAGATACTTTAAGTAATTTGGGGCTATTAAGTTATGAAAACAGAAATGGTTTCTCATCTGTTTATACAATTATTACAGACTATGATATACTTCCTGAAACATCAATAGAAAAGAAGATAAAAGCTAAAAAAGTAAAATCAAAAAAAACAATATCGACTAAAAAAGAGGTTGTTATTTCCAAAGATAATGTATCCATACCAAAATCTACTTTACCTACTAATATTCCTACTGAACAAGAGTTTTTACTCTTTGCTCAATCATTATCAACCTACGACAAGAACATTCCTAATATTGATTTTTTGATTAAGGAAAAATATGATACCTGGAAAAGCAATGGTTGGAAAAATAAATATGGTAAACCCATTAGAAATTGGCAGTCAACCTTAAAAAGTTCTTTACCTTATGTACTTACTCAAACAAAACACTTTTTTACTCCCAATATCCCAAGGATAAAAAGACCCAAATAAGAGATTTTATGAATAAAAATACCTTTTAATAGGTTTGTTTTATTTATTATTTTAAGTTTTTCCTTGTTTTAGAACTAAATAAAGTAAATAACGGTAAATAAACAAATAGACTAACAATAGAAAATAACAGTCCTCCAATAGTACCTAAAGCTAATGATTTCCAAAATGGATTATTCTCCATTCCTATTAGAAAGGGAACAAATCCTAATATTATAGATAAGATGGTTAATAATACAGGAATTATTTTTCTATTCAACGATTTTATATAGATATGTTTTCCTCTTGTCTTTTTTAATTTACATAGGAAATCGTAATCAGACATTAAATAAAATGCTGAACCTACATTTAGTCCACTCAGTAATAGAAAAGCAGCAAATCCACCTTGTCCAAAAGGTATTTTTAATAAAATAAAAGATAAAAACACTCCAATATATGAAATGGGTACAATTAAAATAATAGCCAGTGGGCGAACAAATGAATTAAAGAAAATACTACATATAATGTAAATAATAGCAATAACAATTAGTATTAAGCTATAATATGTTTTGCTTTTTTGTTCCCAATACCAATTCCTTTGTTCGTTTTTTATAAAGTAACCAATTGGAAGTTGTTTTGTAAAAAAATCTACGTCATTGTTTAGTATTCTCATTCCTTGACTTCGAACTCCTATGTATTGATATTGCAAATAGAGTTGATATTGTTGATTTATCTTACTAATTGATTTAGGTGCTTGTTCTTTTTCTATTTTAGCAATATCTCCTAACTTTATTGATTGTCTTGAAATATTTTGTGGATATCTTTTTATACTCCAAATATCATATTCAGAAAATTGTTTCGAAAGTAAATTAATGTTTTCTGTTCCTCCTTTAGCATTTGTTGTTCTTGCAACACTCTGGTTGCGAATAAAAATAGGATAAATAGAGTTATATAAATTTGATATTGTTAAATTATTCTTAGCTAAAATAGTCGGATTAGTTGAAAATAAATACTCTTTATAATTGTTTTTATAGTATGCTGGTTTCGGAACGATTAAAACTTCTTTTATTCGATTGTGAGTAAGTAACCGTTTTTTTAGTTTTGTTGCATATAGCATCAATTCATCATAGTTATAACCTTTCATACTAATCAGAAAATCAATATTTGTTGATTCTGTTAAATCATTACTAAATCCTTGTCCAACCCCTGATACCCTCCAACTTGCATTACCTAACAGTAGGGCTTTGGATATCAATTCTGACTTCATATAGTGAGGTAAACCCTCTTTCTCTGCTTTTGGAGTGAAAGATATAGATATATGAGCATTTTGTGGACTATTAATAGAGGTTTCAAACTGTTTTACACCTTTAAATGTGGTAATAAATGCCTCCATTTCTCGTACCGTTCCATTCATTTCTTTTAGAGTAGCACCATTAGGCATAGACGCTGTAATACTAATTCTTGTTTCAGAATTATTGGAAGAAGATGAAGATTGTTTAGCAGAAGTTTCATTAAATAGTCGCCAAGTCCCCCCTAAAAATATATTAACATATGAACTTAAAGTTTGTTTATAAAACTGTGAGCCTAAGGTCTTGTTGTACATATTACCCCAAATATTCTTTTTCTCTATTTTTTGAGGTAATAAAAATATAGGAGTACCAAAAAGTAAGATCACGAAAATAATAAGTAACCATTTACGACGTAAAGAGAAGTTTAAGAATCTCTCATATTTTCTATTTATAGATATAATTCTTTTTCTTCTACGGATAAGACGTTGTACTGATTTAGAACTAAAAGAGCTTAGAAAGTTAATTTCTAATCGGTCAATCAAAGCAGGAACTAAAAAAAGAACAACAAGCAAAGAGATAGACAAATTAATTACAAGTACATAAGCAAAATCTAGCATGTTGAATTTTAGTCTATCATCTTCTATCAGAAAAATAATAATCAATACAGCTATAGTACAAAGTGTCGCTCCTACAATAGCCGTAAAGACTTTAAAGTTTTTACGATTTATTACATGCTCGGTCATCATGATTATACTGCCTATAATAAGAGCCAGCGAAATGGTAATTGCAGCTAAAGAGTACATCTGAAACTCTATCCTTAAGAAATAATAAACTATAGAAGCTATTAGGAAATTGCAAAGTAAAGAGATAATAATAAGAAGTACGTATTTGAAGTTTCGACTAATAAGCAAAACAAATAGTAGTAATATTAAAACCGTAACCATACTACGCAACCTTATTTTATATAGTTCTTGGCGAATATATTCAGTTCTGTCTCTACTTTTATGAAGTTCATATCCAGGTGGAAAGTATTGTTGAAGAGAAGCCAATACCTCTTTGGCTTTTGCTGCTGTTTTAATTTGATTTGCATCTTCTTCAGCATACATTGTAATATAAATAGAATTTAATCCATTTATTCGAAAGTAACTTCGAGGTTCTTGTTCTTTATAAGTGATTTTTACTATTTGATTTAGATAAACTAATTTACCTTTTGTTTTTTTTACAAGAATTTGTTCAGGCTTAAAATTGTGATAGAACTTTGTTCTACAAATTAAACTAAGGTAATTTTCTTTAATATTGTTGTCCGATTTATAATTGCCCATTCCTAAGAAATTTTCATTCAAGGATTGTTGTATTGCTGTTCGAATATCGTTTACAGAAACTCCCAATTGATTTAACTGTTCTATATCATATTCCAATTGCCACTCCATAGGTGTAGCACCCGAAATCTCTACTTTGGCTAATCCGTCTATTGAAGCAAGAGCTGGTTCTATATGTTTTTTTGCGTATTTATATATAAAAAAAGGTTCAGATGGAGCATTTAGCGTATAAGTTAAAAAACGAGTGTTTACTTCATTGCTATAAGAACCTATAGATATTCTAGGGTAACTAACCCCCTCGGGTAGCTGTGCCCATAACTCTCTAATAACATTAGCCACTTCAAACCGAATTGCATCCATATCGCTATTTTTATCAGTAGAAATATAGATATTACCCCAACCATTATTTGAAGTAGAACGAATCTCTTTTACACCTTCAATTCTATTCAACATTGACTCTATTCTAGAAGTAACTTTTTCTTCTACGACACGAGGAGATTGCCCCAGCATAGAAAAACTAACAGATACAGTAGGGTAATTCTGAGAAGGTACAAGTTTGAGGGTTAGCTTTGGTAATAAGCTAATCCCAAGTATTGATAAACAGAAAAAAATAACAATTATAGAAAATGACGAACGTTTTAAATTCATTTTATTATTATTTTACTGAGGGTGTCCAAAATCAAAATAATTGATTATTACGAGATTTGCTAAAATCCGTGTACATTCTCAAATTTAGCTGATATAGTACAGTTATTTATAAAATCGTAAAGTGTAAGTTTTCGTATTTTATAATATCCTTTCCAATAGTTTTTCAGAGAACTAATATAGTTTCGTTGAGCTGATGTTTTACGTCCTAAAGATAAATTCAATGTGTTAACATCTGTTTTTCCTATTAAAAAACGTTGTTTCGTTTCTTCGTATGCTAGCTCTGATACTTTCAATGCTTCCTCTGCTGACTTTATCTGATTTACATAGGTGTTAAAATCATTCACTGCCATTATTACCTCTTGCTCTAAAGCCACTTTCTCTTGTTGAATTGATGCCGATGTGGTAGCAAGTTCTTTTTTTGCCATATTTACTCTTCCTTTTCGTACTCCCCAGTCCACAATAGGGATACTTAAATTTACAGAAACAATATCTTGTCGAAGAGGATCTTGATATGCTTGTTTTAAACTATTAGCAACTTGATTAAACCCAACACTTGCAGAAACAGAAGCAGAAAAATGACTGTCTTTCTCTGTCTGCTCTAATCTTTGTTCGGCTTCCAATAGTCTCTCTTGTAATTCAATCATCCTATAATTATTCCTCTTGGTTTGCTTAATCGCTTCTTCCACTGATATAGATACAATTAAAAGTTCATTTGGTAATTTTATATTGAATACAGTATTTGGTTCAAACCTTAAAAAATTAGCCAATAGAAAAGAACTTTTTTTCAAATTACTTTTTGCATTAGTAAGGTTATTTTTTGCATTTAATCGTTCTAACTTAAGTGTTAGTAAATCAGCTTTCGATATTGCTCCTATCTTATGTCTTTCTAATCCTATCTTATATAAAGTATCACTACTATTAGCGTTATCTTCTGCTATTTTATAAAGTTTTTTAGATAGAATAAGATTAAAGAATCTTTCTGTTGTGCTTTCAGAAATTTCTTCTAATTGATATATAAATCGCTGTTTTACTTTCTTGTACTTTAATGGTTCTAATCGTTTTTCCCATTTAAAACTATTATATCCAAAAAGAGACTGTCTATATCCTATCCGTATAGGAATAGTCGAGAATTGTTCTGATTTATCAACTCCAAAACTTCTTAAGTAACCTAAGTCAGAATCAATAAAAAGTACTCCACCAGTAAAATCAATATTTTGCCTCAGAGATAAATTAGCAGAAGAATTTAAACTTTGTTGGCTTTTATAAATGTCTATATTGTTTTGAGAATCATATCGTTTAATAAAATTCTGATTGTATTGTAAAGGTCTTGTGTTCAAAGTTAAAGAGGGTAATCGACTTGCTTTAAAAGAGTGGTATCTCCAATAACCTGACAAATAAAGGTTTTTTGTAATAAAAGCATTTAACGAACTATCTTTAGCAATGCTAATTGCTTTAGACAAAGTCAAACTCTCTGGAATTTTATTTAATGTTTGGGCAAAAGATAAAATACTAGTCAAAAATAGGATATATATATATAAAAAAAATCGTTTCATAATCTAAATACTTTATTTAACTAAAAGAAGAAAAATAGAGACAGCACCTAAAAGCAATCCCAAAACTTGTCTAGCTGATATAGGCTCTAGAAATAAAATAGATGAAAGAATAACAATTAATAACATGCCTGATATTGCCATCACAGGAGAAATAATATTAAGAGGTGCTTCTTTCAGAATATAAGAATATATCAAAAAAGATAATCCATATAAACTTATAGCTATACCCATTAAAATTACCCACTTAATACTAAAAAAAGTATATATAGTACTTTTCTTTATACATAATTGAGCTAAAACATTCACAACAACTCCTACTATTACTTTTAAATACAGCATAACAATAAAGTTAAATTTAATATCTTATTCCACATTTTTTACTTCTTCTTTTTTGCGATAGATGAACCAATAAACCAATGGTATTAAAAACAAACTAACGGGTGTACCTATCAACATAGCACCTATCATAGCAATGGCTAAAGGTTTTTGTAATTCAGAACCCATATCATAACTGAATAACAGAGGTAAAAATGCTAACATTGAGGTAATCGCAGTCATCAAAATAGCACGTAGTCTTCTTTTGCCAGCCTCGTGAATTGCTTTCATTAAGCTAACACCTTTATTACGAAGTTCATTAATTACATCAATCTTTAATATTGAGTCATTGATAATAACCCCACAAGTAACAATGATACCTATTGCTGACATTAGATTTAATGTATAACCACACAGCATTAAAAGTATAAGAGAAGCAGCAATATCAATCGGAATCTCTATAAACACGATTAAAGGCTGTAAAAAAGACTCAAACTGTGCTGCTAATATAAAATACATCAGCAATATAGATACCAATAAGATTAGAACTAATTGGTTCAACATACTTTTTGTTTGAAACAAAGCACCCGATAAATTAAATTCCCATTTAGGATATTTTCTTAATGTTGTCTTGATTTTTTGTTCTATTCCTTTACTTTCTTTTACTTTAGCAATATTAAAAGGAATATATTCTCCATTTTTACCTGATACAATCTCTTTGGTCGTAATTGATTCTTCTATCTGTACAAAACTACTCAAAGGATAAAATTCGTTATTATTGCTTCTAATCATTGTTTCGGCTAATACCTCTTCTACTGGTTGAGTTTTATTTCCTATTATTACAGGAAGGTATTGGGAATAAGAACGTAATGTCGTAAACTGATTTTCACTAAAAGATGTATGTAGTTTTTGCATAATTTGATAATAACTAATGTCATAAATCAATAATTTTTCTCTGTCTATCAATAAATTTAGTTGCTTAGTAAAAGTTTGACCTGTTATATCATTGTTTATTTTACGGCTAAAATCACGTTGAAATGCAAATAATGAATCAGCAGAATAATTTTGTCTGCCATCCTTCGGATATAGTGCTATGACGATATCAGGAGAAGAGGTTGAAAAGATTGCTTCAAAAACTGTTTCAGGAGGTGAAAATTTAATAATAGAATAAGGGTATTTTGTTTGGAAATAACGACTTATGTTTTGCTCTAATATTTTCAGTTCTTTTTTATCTTCTATTCTCAAATATATTTTTGATTGAGATGAACGTTGTGATTCACCTCTATCTATTAAATATTGTTGTAGTCCAACTAAAGCTGCAGCTTCTTTGAGTTGTTTGTTGAGATTCATCTCTTTTATAAATTTGTTTACTCTATCTGCATTTTCTTTTACGTTTATCTCCTCATTCCAATCTACTTTTACTACCATCTCGTCGTAATCTAATACTGGCATTTTCTCTTTTTCTATCACATTAAATAGGATAACACACAGTGGAATCGAAAATAGAATAAATGCTATCATACTTTTCTTGTGTGCAAAAGTAAAATCAACCCCTTTTTCATAGATAGAGAATAACCAATCATTCTTACTTGTAGGAAGTTTCCATTCTTTCTTACTCCAAGCGTATTTAGGAGAGAAAGCTATTTTATAAAAAATAGGTAAAAAAGTAATCGCCACTAAGTAAGCAACAAATAGACTTAAAGAGATAGAAACAGCTTGATCGTAAAATATAGCTCCAGCAATTCCACTCATAAATATTAGAGGTAAGAAAATTGCAACATTCGTTAAGGTCGAACTTAACATCGGAGTAATTATCTCATTAGTGCCTTTGATACACGCATTATCCAACAAATGCCCTTTTTCTCTATATTGAGTAATATTGTCAGTAACAACAATTCCATTGTCAATCATAATTCCTAACGATAGAATGAGTCCTGCAATAGAAACAATGTTTAATGAGATATGGAACAGATAAAGTACGAGTATGCTAAGTATTAATGATACAATCATTGTGATAGTAATCAGTAATGGTATTTTTAGATTTCTCATAAAAAACAGAGCTACCAAACAGATAAGAATAAGTGCCATAATCAAGTCTTGTTGTAAACTACCGATAGTTACATCCAATAGTTTGGATTGGTCTTGTGTAGTAGAAAACTCAATATCCGGGTATTGTTCTTTTAATACACTTATTGCATCATGTGTCGCTTTATGTAGATTAGCTATTTTTTCGTTCGATTGTTTTACTATCGAAAGTGTTACAGCACGTTTTCCATTAAAATAAGATAAACCTTTCTCCTTTTCAGGCAATATCTCTACCCTTGCAATGTCTTTTAACTGAAGAATTTGAGAATTTATTTTTAAATAAATATTCTTCACATCCTCAGGTGTACGAAGTAAAGAAGAAAACTTAATGCTATACTCATATTGTCCATCACGTACAATAGTACTACTTGTCTCTACATTATTGGCTGATATTGCTCTCTCTAAATCAGAGAGGGTAATTCCTAACGTTTGCATACATTCTAAATTCGGAATAATAACCAATTGCCTGTTTACCATTCCTGTAACATCGACCATCGCTACTTCAGAAAGTTGCTCTAATCTTCGTTTTATAATATTTTTGGTAACTTCACACAGTTCTAAAAACGAATATTCGTCGGTAGTACCATACGGTGTTGCTTTTTTGAGAGTTAAATTAAGATTGAAAACAGGTAAATCTGTAGCATTGGCTTTGATAACTTGTGGTCTTTTCAATTTGCGAGGCAATGAGTTCATCGCTCCATCAATTTTCTCATTAACTTCTATAAACGACAAGTCAGTACGAGTACCATAGTCAAAACTTAGATGAATAAGTCCAACTTCATCACGAGTTTCGCTTTGAATATCGGTTAAATGTCTTACCTGCATTAAGTTACTTCGTAGTGGTGATACTACCGTATTTTCCAATTCACGTGCAGAGATATTATTACCCGTAACCTTTACTGTTATTTTAGGGATATCAATATCTGGAAGTAAAGATACAGGAACATTCAAATAAGCTATCACGCCGAGTATTAGTAGGGCTGTAAAAGCCATAAATACAGAAATTGGACGTTTGAGAAGATACTTAACCATTTAACATTTATTCTATGATAGTTTTAGATTATAATACAGTTTTTTAGATTTACTTATTTACTTTTATAGGACTTTCATGTGCTAAATGCAAGTTGCCATCTATAATTACAGAGTCTCCTTCTGATAAACCTTTGCTGATAGTATAATATTCACTATTTTCCAATTGAGTGGTTACGTAATTCCAGTATGCATGATTATTTTTCACTGTGAATACGACTTGCCTAGTATCTCTCAAAACAACTGCTTTTTTAGGCACAATCAGTTTATTAGGAATCTCTTTTCGTATTTTTACTCTAACATTCATTCCTTCGTAAAATCGATCCTGTCTATTTCCAATGACTGCTTTTATAGTAACCAATCCACTAGCATTTATCATTGGATTTATTTCTGAAATATATCCCACAACAGTTACGGTATTATTTGAGAATAGAGACACTGCGACTTTTTGTCCTCTTTTTATCAAAGATAACTCGTTCTCCATTACAGTAAAAATTATCTCTAATTCTCGATCATCAATTAAAGTACAAAAATCTCCAGAAGGTATATTGTAAGGTTTGATAGTTAGATTAGCTATTTTTCCACTAATTGGAGCTAATAAGGTAGCATTCTTGAATCTATTCTGAGTAGATAGATACTCCAATTCTGCATTATCATAGCCACTTCGTATTCGTGCTAACTTAAGAACGTTAGCAGGTACAGAGGTAGAATCTGCGATTCGGTAACCTTGCCCTATTAATACATTCTGTAACTCCAGTCTAGCTCTTTCCAAATTTAACTTAGATTTTTTTAGGGATAGTTGTAATCTTTGCTTATCTAAGTCAGCTATTTTTTGTCCTCTTCTTACATAATCTCCATTTTTAACCCATATGTGCGTAATCGGTTCATTCGAGATTGCAAAACGCAGTATTGCTTTTTTCTTAGCAGATAGTTTACCATTGCTAATGATTTCGTGATTAAATGTCGATTTCTTTAGTTTTATAACAGACACTTCTGTTATGTTTTTTTCTTTGATAACTGTTGTAGATTTTTTTTCTTTAACTTCTTGGGACTTTGAATTACAATTATAAAAGAAGAGTATAATAAGTGAAAGAAAAACAAAATATTTTCTATATGTTTTTTTTTTGTTCGAGTGAATCATTTTTATGATAAGATATGTTATTTATTACATTCAATTATTCTATTACCTCACCTATTATTCTTAACACAATAGGTTTGTCTGTATTACAGAAAACAGTCGCTGTTTTATAAAAGTAGCCAATTCTTTTTGTATCATATTGCAATGTTACTGTAGCAATATCTCCTACCTTTATGGGAGCCTTCATATAATTTACACTAGTACAACCACAAGAAGAACGTACTTCTTTAATTAAAAGCAGTTCTTTTCCTATGTTTTTAATTTTAAAAGTAGCTTCTGCCTTACTTTCTTGTGAAATTTTGCCTAATGATATAGAATCATTTAGTACTTTTACTGTTGTTTGTGGAAAGTCTTGGGGTAATTCTTTTTTATTCTTTTTAATTAGATATCCAATTAAAACCATCAAGACTAATAGTATAATACCAATCATAAATGTTTTTCTATTCATAGATTTATTTTTTTAATAAATTAGAAAAAAATAATCTCAACATTAGTTTTAGATGTGCCCAACCATCACTCCAAGTTTGTAAATGAGGACTCCTATTACGACCATCAGGGTATAGTATAATGGGTACTTCTGTTATCTTTATTTTATGCATTGCAGCTTTAGCTACCATTTCAGAAGCAAAGTCCATTCCATCACACTTAAGATTTAACTTGTTGAAAGTTTCTTTTGAAAATCCTCTTAAACCACAATGAAAGTCACCTACCTTAGTAAAGAAGAGTATTCTCCCTATAAGAGATAGAACAGGGTTACCTAAATATTGGTGCAACCAAGGCATTGCTCCTCGCTTTATGCCACCTTTACGTCTATTTCCCATTACCAATCCATACCCTTGACGAAGATAAACAATAAAACCGTTCAAGTCAGAGAAATCATAGCTATTATCAGAATCTCCCATAATAACATATTTACCAGAAGAAGCTTTAATACCATTACGCAAAGCACTTCCATATCCTTTCTTTTCGACATTAATAACTTTTGCTGACAAATTATTAGCTATTTCAATGGAGCTATCGGTACTACCATTGTCAGCAATAATAATTTCATAAGAAATACCAGCTGATTCAAAAAAGTTTTTAGCTTTATTGATACATATCGAAAGTGTGGCTTCCTCGTTTAAGCAAGGCATCACTACCGAAAATTCTACTTGGTTATTACTATCTGTGTTATTCATAGGTTAGATTGTCTCTTAAAACTTTATAAATAATAAAATGGCTATTTCTATACTTTTCTTGAAAATACGTTGTGTTCTTAGCTAATACTTTCGGGTAATATTGTAAGTAATTACCTCTCTTACGAAAGACTACATACCAATCTGCAGTTAAAACAGTTTCTTCAATATCTCCCCAAAGGTTACACGACAACCTATCTGTGTATAGGTAGATGGTTCTACTTTCACCACATCCAATAATGTCGTCAGGATTAGTGTGCTCGTCTATAAAATGCAACATATCCTGCACCTCCTTACTAGCTACATTTGGATTAAACTCACTATAATATGTTTTGTCATAATTTAGTACCTCTTGTACTGTGTTAAATGTTGTATTTACAATACAGCCAAATAATAATAATATTGGTACAACAGTAATATATCGGTACTTAATAATATCTGAAATAATGAAAACACCATTAATCAGAAAATAAAGGATAAGAGGCATTATGGAAGCAAAATATCGAATATTGGTATAAGGCCACACTAACAAGAAACCTACTGAAATAAACAAATAAGTTATTTCTGCAGAATTTTTACTAAATCCTTTCATAAATACCTTTATTAGCCCAAATATGACAATATTCCAAAAAAACATATTTCCCAAACTATATTCTTCTGTTCTTAAAAAGGGGAATAGGGTAGCAGGAATATATGTATAGTAGAAGTTAAAGTTGTTTTTTATTGTATCACTGTACATATTATTTAAATGCTCCGAATGTTCTAAAAAACCTGCAGGGAAAATCAAAACAAAAACGAAAGATAATAGAGCAATAACAATATATGGGAGTATTATATAAAGAGATAAATATTTATTAAAACTCAGCTCTTTACGGTGCTTAAAGTAATAAACAAACTGAACAACAGCCAGTACTGGTATTAAGAAGAATCCCTCGGTACGTACCTGCATCGTAAAGAAGAGAACGACTCCAAGTAATATACTGTATCTAATTAATCTCTTATCCATTAAATTCGATAACCAGTATCTATTAATAACATACAGAGATAACATTAAGAAACAGAAATAAGGAATATCACTTA
>PDWI01005482.1_pt1 | contig 16357 bp, 12 predicted proteins | sample 1430891 | NCBI WGS metagenome assembly PDWI01 (sample SAMN01162508, study PRJNA174530) | Oral metagenome, whole genome shotgun sequencing project. | biome: Marine environment; feature: Marine mammal; material: Swab sample of the gingival sulcus; isolation source: swab sample of gingival sulcus...
GGCTTTTAGCTTTTCTTTAAGATGGCTTTCAGCCTTAATAGGACTTTCAGTCCGTTATTTCAACCCACCGCCTTTAGGCGTGTGGTACCATTGAGTTTGCTAATGTGTTTCTTAATGCTAATAATCAGTAATTTACACTGCCCAATTATTGGTTCTATATTAAAAACAAAGAACTTTTAGGTATAATACAAAAAACGTACCCAAAAGTTCTTTAATTTCTAACAAAATAGGTGTGATTGCCTATTTTTTTGCTGCCCACTTACGAATTTCACTTCTGAACCATTTGTCGGCTTCTTCTGTCCACTTGAAATTTTCTCTAATGTAAGCAATAGTTGCTTTTTCAATGTCGGTGTAGCTGTCGCCATCTATCACTCTTGCAAAAAGACCTTCTGCGTCTTTTTTTGAAATGCGTCCGTCGCCAACGCCTTCTACTGCTTTCTCAGCAAATTCTAATAATTCGCCATCATACTTCTTTCCGTTTATAGTTTTGTAATAACCCATAATATATAATATTTATTAATTAAAAATTGGAGGCAAATTTAAAGTATTTTATAATATTATCAAAATTTTAAGTTAAAAAAACTTTTGAATTGAGAATTGAGAATTGAGAACGGCGAAGCCCTCACGATAGTAATTGAAAATTAAAATGCTGATAATTAATGCGAATTAAAAAAATTAAGAATTAAAAGTGAAGAACGGCAAAGCCCTCACCGTAGGTAATTAAAAATTAAGGGTGTTAAGAAAAATAATTTTAGTAGTTTTTTAACATAACACTCTATCGTGTTGTGTAAATGATTGATTATCAATGGTTTGCAAAAAAAAACTGCTGCATTTTGCGTAAGGTATTGATTATTAGTGATATAGCAGAGGTTTGCTAATTAAACAAAGTTTTCTGTTAAATAATTGGATAGTTTATTGTGTGTATGCTGATTTTTCTTTACATTTGCGCCTAAATAATTACGAATTACGAATTACGAATTACGAATTTCAAATTACGAATTACGAAATTACGAAATTACAAAATTACAAATTTCAAATTACGAATTACGAGGTATTGCTAATTGAACAGATTTTGATTTTTCAACAAAAATAAAACAGGATAATATGCAAGTGAATAATAAAGATTTATACGTAGTAGGAATAGGAGCATCGGCAGGAGGTCTTGATGCTATTCAACAACTTTTTGATAATTTACCCAATGATACGGGTTTTACTTTTGTAATTATTCAGCATTTATCGCCTGATTATAAGAGTCTTATGTCTGAACTGTTGGCTAAGCATACTCGTATGCAAATATATACAGCCGAAGATAATCAAACAATTAAACCTAATTGTATTTATCTAAATTCTAAATCGAAAAATTTATTAATTAGAGGGCGCAAACTCTTTTTAGCAGATAAAAGTATTAGACCTAATTTGAATTTACCCATTGATATGTTTTTCCACACACTTGGCGAGGAATACAAGGATAGAGCAGTGGGCGTAATATTATCGGGAACCGGCTCTGATGGTTCGCGGGGAATAAGAACTATAAAGGAAGCGGGTGGAACTATATATGTGCAAGACCCTGAAAGTGCGCAGTTTGATGGCATGCCTAATAGTTCTATATACACAAATTTGGTGGATTATGTTTTGCCACCCGCCGAAATTGCCGAAACTCTTGTTAAAATTGAAGCCAATAGAATAAAATTAAATATAGACGATGAGGACGTAGTAAAATCAAATGAAATTGTATTTTATAAAATCCTTGATGATATACGCAAAGTTCATGGTATTGATTTTAAGCAATATAAAAAAAATACACTGCTACGGCGTTTAGAAAAACGTATGAACATTAATAATATCGAAACTCTATACGATTATTATTTATATACGAGAAAATATAAAAAAGAATTAAATAACCTAAAACAAGATTTCTTGATAGGTGTTACAAGTTTTTTCAGAGATGACGAAGCATTTGAAATTATTAAAAATGTTGTAATACCGGAGCTTTGTGAGAGAAAAAATAACAGCGAAGAGCCTATTAGAATTTGGGTTGCAGGTTGCTCCACAGGCGAAGAGGTGTTTACTCTTGCAATATTATTTGACAATTACATTAAAATGAAGCGGTTGAATACAGATTATAAAATATTTGCAACCGATATTGACAAAATTGCATTAGAGAAAGCGAGTGTGGCAGAGTTTACACAAAACGAAGTAGGAGAAGTACTTGAAGAATATCTCGACACTTATTTTAAAAAAATATCTAACAATAAGTTGTCTATAATCAAGAGAATTCGTAAACGTATTGTTTTCTCAAATCATAATTTACTGAAATCGCCGCCATTTATCCGTATGGATTTAATTTCGTGCAGAAATATGTTGATTTATTTTGAAAATGTAGCTCAACAAAAAGTGCTTATGAATTTTCAGTTTGCCTTGAACCTACATGGATTTTTGTTTTTAGGAAATAGTGAGTCGCTCGGAGCGCAGTCGAAATTATTTAAAACAATAAATGCAAAATGGAAAATATATCAAAATATTTTTGAAACTAAACGCTTGCCCATGCCTGATGTGGAAAATCGTTATCCTACATATTCGAAAAATCCGAAAGTTCATTCTAATACATCAAAAAATCCTGTTTTAAGATTTAAAGAAAATCCTGAATTTTCATTTTACAAATACATTAGTAAAGAATTTGGACCTGCAATGGTTTTTATTGATGCCGATTTTAATATTCTATTCGTAAATGGCGACATTACCACTCGTTTGTCGATTAAAGCAGGTGTTTTCGAGAGTAATTTGCTTAAAATGGTGAATATCAATATGGTTCCCTTGATTAGAAGTGGAATTAAACAAGTAGAAAAGGAAGATAAAGATGTAATAATTAAAAATGTAAAAAATAAATTTGGCGATATAGAGCTGTGTTTCGATTTAGGCTTTAGAAAACTTGAAAATTGTAAAAATATATCAAATGATATTCATTACGCAAGTCCGGTGTTTATTGTGTATTTCTCTGAGGATAAAGCCATTGATGAAAGCAATACCATAGTGCTTGAACAGGCAGGCGTAAACGATTTGAGTAAACAGCACATTGAAATAATGGAAAATGAGCTGCGCCAAACTAAAAACGAATTGCAAAATGTTGTTGAAGAATTAGAAACAAGCAATGAGGAATTGCAATCGTCAAATGAAGAATTGATGGCTTCAAACGAAGAATTGCAAAGCACAAACGAGGAATTACAATCGGTAAACGAGGAACTTTATACGGTAAACGCCGAATTGCAGGAAAAAAATAAGGAATTATCAGCTTTAAACAATGACATTAATAACCTGTTGAACTCTACCGATATAGGTACTTTGTTTTTAGATGTTGATTTACGTATTCGCAAATTTACACCGGCACTGAAAAAACATTTTAACCTTCAAGAAGAGGATATTGGCAGAACCATTTCAAGTTTTGCAAGTTCTTTCAAAGAAGAAGACCGAAAAACAACAATTACCGACTGTAAATCTACTCTTGAAAATCTTATTTCGATAGAATCAGAAGTATGGGACGAATTTGGCAATTGTTATTTGCGTAAAACATTGCCGTTTATTACCGATGATAAAAAAATTGAGGGCGTAGTGGTAGCTTTCATTGATATTTCTAAAAATAAAGAGGCTGAAAATAAATTAAGAGAATCGGAGCATAGATATAGGCAACTTTTTGATAATCAAACAAATAGTATTGCCGTGTATAAGGTAGTATATAATGATGCAGGCGAAGCCGTAGATTTAAGTTATATTGATGGAAATGATAAATTTATAGAGTTTATAAATATTGCAAAAAGTAATTTGGTAGGTAAAAATGTTACCAAAATACGACCGGGATTTTTTGATGAATACAAAGAATTATTTGAAATTTATGTGAGAGTAGCCGAAACCGGCACGCCCGAAAGATTTGAAATGTATTTTAAAGAATCAAATACATATCACGACATACAAACATTTAGTTATGAAAAGGGAATAGGTGTAACTATTACGGAAGATATTACCGAAAGAAAAATAATAGAGCAAAAATTAAGACTTAATGACATTAGGTTACAAAAAGAGAAAAAATTTGCCGACAGCATATTAGAAACATCGCCCAACGGACTTTATATTTTTAATCTTAAACAAGGAAAATATACATTTATCAACAATCAATGCACTGATACTGTGGGATATACCTTAGAAGACCTACAACAGAAGTCAAAATCGGAGCTGCAAAAACTATTTCATCCTGATGATATAGAAGCTGTAGTTCAAAACATACAAAAAGTGTCAGCGGGAAATTACGGCACTTCTGTGGAATACCGCTTTAAGCACAAAAACGGAAATTGGGTTTGGATTTACACCATTGATAGTCCTTTTGAGAAAGATGAAAATGGTAATGTTGTGAGCATAATCGGTTCTATTATTGATTTATCAGACCGCAAAGCCTTTGAAACAGAGCTGAAAATAGCAAAACAAAAAGCCGAAGTTGCTAATATTTACAAAAATCAATTCTTGTCGAATATGAGCCACGAAATAAGAACGCCGCTTAATGGAATTGTAGGTTTTGCCGATTTGTTGAAAGAGGATAGGCTGTCGAGGGAGGATAAAGATAAATTTGTGAGAATAATAAAAAGTAATTCAAATCAGTTACTTGTACTGATAAATGATATTATTGATATTTCTAAAATTGAAGCGGGTGAACTGACTATTACTAAAAAACCTTGCAAGGTTTCTAAAATGTTAGAAAATTTAGAAATAAATTTCAATGATATAAAAAACCAAAAGGAAAAAGAGCATATAAAAATAACTGCAAAAATACCCAAAAAATATTCTGAATTGATAATAGATACAGATGCTTTTCGTTTAGAACAAGTGCTTTCTAATCTTATAAACAATGCTTTGAAATTTTCTGAAAAGGGCGAAATTCAATTTGGATACGAAGTTAAAAAAGATGTAATCAGATTTTTTGTTTCAGACGAGGGCATAGGTATTGCGCAAAAAGATTTGCAGTTAATTTTTAAACGGTTTGAGCAACTTGGAACGCGCGAATCGGGCAAAAACGAGGGAACCGGATTAGGTTTATCCATTTCAAAAGGTATTATAAATCTTTTAGGCGGGAAAATATATATTCAATCAGAAGAAAATAAGGGAAGTACATTTTCTTTTGAGTTACCTTTGTCGGAGTCAAATAGCAAATACTGCGAGCAAGATTTTGGTAGCGATATAGAATATAAACAAGAAGTATTAGAAGACATAACTATTTTAATTGCAGAGGATTACCTTATAAATGTTGAGTATTTTAAGGCTATAATGCTGTCGTATCCTTGTAAGGTAATTTATGCTAATAATGGCAAAGAGGCGGTGGAATTATATTCTGAAAATCCTGATATAGATGTTGTTTTTCTGGATATTAGAATGCCTATAATGAATGGAATAGATGCCGCAAAGGCGATATTGGCAAAATGCCCTGATGCCAAAATTATAGCACAAACCGCCTATGCAATGGATTTTGAGGTGGAGAAATTTTTAAAACTCGGATTTGTTGATCATATAGCAAAACCAATAAATAAAGAGGAATTAATACATAAAATAGTTTTTTATGCTAATAAAAAATAGGGCGGAATACGAAAGCCGGCTAATTACTTCGGTTTTCCGTTTCTATTAACAGCTAAAATAAACAACTCTACACGATATATGCTTTTGGCTGTTAGCCTTTAGCTTTTGTAAAAAGACCTTGTCTTTTTACAATTAAATGATATTTGCCGAAGCCAAAAGCCAAAAGCCAAAAGCCAAAGGCTAAAAGCACTAAATACAAACACAACTATAAAAAATGTAGTGTAGGATAAAAATAAACAATATGACAAAAAAATATACAGAATTAAAAGAATTGGGCGAATTTGGCTTGATAAAAAAATTGACCGGTAAATTTGAAATTGGCAATAGCCAAACTATTTGCGGTGTGGGCGACGATGCCGCAGTGCTTGAATACGATAATGAGCAAATAGTTGTTACCAACGACATATTAGTTGAGGGAGTTCATTTCAACTTGGCTTATACACCGCTGAAACATCTTGGTTATAAGGCAGTTGCGGTAAATGTTTCCGATGTTATTGCCATGAATGCCAAGCCGAAGCAAATTTTGGTTTCGATAGCGGTGTCCAACAGGTTTGGCGTGGAGCATCTCGAAGAAATTTACAAAGGGATAGAATTTGCTTGCCAAACCTACAATGTTGATTTGGTGGGCGGCGACACCAGCTCGTCTAATCGAGGGCTTTTTATAAGCATCACGGCTATTGGCAGTGCCGACAAGAACGATATTGTATTGCGTTCAGGCGCATCGGTTGGCGACATGTTGTTTGTGTCGGGCGATTTGGGTGCTGCCTACATGGGGCTGCAATTGCTCGACCGCGAGAACAAAATTTTTCAGTCTGACGGGCAAATTCAACCCGATTTGACCGGCTACGATTATATTTTGCAACGACAATTGAAACCCGATGCTCGCATTGATATTATCGAATATCTTGAACGTCAGAATATTTATCCAACGGCAATGATTGACGTTTCTGATGGTTTATCTTCGGAGGCTATTCATCTTTGTACATCGGCAAATCCGCAGTTGGGCTGCGAAATATACGCCGATAGCATTCCCATTGCCGACGAAACTGTTAGCATTGCCAATGAGTTTGGCATAGAGCCGGCTGTGTGTGCGCTCAATGGCGGCGAAGATTACGAGCTGTTAATTGCCGTTAAGCATCAAGATTATTTAAAGCTAAAAAATAGCGATTTGCTAACTCATGTAGGTCGTTTTGTGGAAAAATCGGAGGGCATGAATATCGTTGATAATCACGATAATAAGGTGGCTTTGAATGCGCAAGGCTGGAACGCTTTTTTGAATTGAGAATAACATTTAATGTAACCTGCGCCCCTAGTCCGTCAGGACGGCATAACAATAGCCCATGATGTAAATCATGGTACATGGGTGATATAATAATTTACCATGATGTAAATCATGGGCATTGGGGATTGGGGATTTGTGCCATCTTTTCCCCGTTTTTTTCCACAATTGACATTGTGGCTTATTATTATGCCGTCCTGACGGACTTGTGGTGTCGGGTACGTTGAATGTTATTTTCAATTTTTCGTGCGTAAGCCAAATTCTCAATTCTCAATTCTTCATTCTCAATTAATCCGTGATGTGTTCAATTTGAATATTAGCGCGTTGCAGCAATTTTAAACCATTTTCCATTCTATATTTTTCTATAAATACAACCCGCGAAATACCTGCTTGAATTATTAATTTTGCACATTCTACACATGGCGAGGTGGTTACATACATGGTGGCTCCTTTGCTGCTATTATTCGATTTTGCCACTTTGGTTATGGCGTTGGCTTCGGCGTGTAGCACATAATCTTTTGTGTTGTTTTGGTCGTCTTCGCAAATATTTTCAAAACCTTCGGGTGTTCCGTTGTATCCGTCAGATATTATCATTTTGTCTTTTACCAACAATGCACCCACTTTTCGCCTTTTGCAATACGAATTTTCCGCCCATATTTTTGCCATAGCTAAATATTTACGGTCTAATTTTCTTTGTTTTTCATTCATTTTCTTGCTTTTGTAAAAATTTCTAACGAGGTTACGACAAAATTACAAAATAAATTCAACATCTAATTGGTTTTGATGCAAAAAATAGTAATTTTGTAAAAAAAATAGTGTTATCGAACTTTCTTCGGTTTTTTTATATATTTTGGTATTCTGTTGATTATCAGGCGAATATCTAACGATTTAACAAAGTGAGTTCTGAAACAAAAATTAAGTTACTTCAATACAAAAATATGAGTTTTTTTAAAAAAAAGAATATTGCTTGTAATGGTTTTATTTACAGTGTTTTAATAGCTATTGCTTTATTGTTTTCGGTAACTGTTGAGGCGCAATATTATCCCTTATCTTTCTACAATTCTACTGAAATTGACAGCAGCAGAAGCCACTCTTTGTATTTTAAAGTTAATAATTCAAATTTTTTAAAAAACGATGAGTTTTTTGGCGATTTCATACAAGGCTACACCTTGATTGGCTACAATATTACGCCAAGTTTCGTGTATTATCCCACCAAAAAAGCGAAATTAGAAATTGGCGCACATTTTTTAAAATATTCCGGAATTGAACATTTTACGCAGGCAATACCGGTTTTGAGGTTTCAATATAAAATAAGCAGGTCGATAGATGTAGTAATTGGTAGTTTGTATGGCACTGCAAATCACAATGTTATAGAGCCTCTGTTTCGCCACGAATTTTTCTACACCGACCCGATAGAAAATGGTTTGCAATTTTTATTTAATACTAAATTTTTCAAAGGCGATTTGTGGATAAATTGGCAGCAGTTTATTTTTAAAGGTGAAGATAAACAAGAAATTTTCACAATGGGCAGTTCTAACCGCCTGTTTTTGTGGAATATAAACGATAAGCATCATTTTACAATGCCATTGCAAACAATATTTGTTCATCAAGGCGGGCAAATAAATGAAACCTCTAAAAAACTTGTTACCTTAAACAATTCAGCCGCCGGCTTAAATTACCGATTGACACCTAATAATTGGATTAAATATATTGATTTTGAAAGCCTGTTTTTAACTTTCAACGATATGTCCACCGAACATCAATATCCTTATATTCAAGGATTTGGAGTGTATTCAACGGCAAGTTTAAAAGTCAGCTTTTTCGAGCTTCGAGTGGCACATTGGTATGGCGATTCTTATATGTCGGGAAGAGGTTTGCCCGTAATAAGTTCAACATCAACTATTTATGACGGCTACACCGAAGATAAAAGAGCAACAATAAACACACGATTGCTATTTGAAAAAAATATAGTAAAAGGTTTGGATATTGGAGCCGGTTTTGAGGTTTTTTCCGATTTATACAACTATACCGGCGATTATTGGTATTTATTTTATATTAATTTTAATCGCGATTTTTTTATTACGAAAAAGGCTGAGAAGAATTAAGAGTTAAGAGTTGAGAGTTGAGAATTGAAAATTGAGAATTATCACATTATCAAATTAATAAATTATGAAATTAAAGAACATTTTTAGTAAATTAATAATAATTTTGGTTGTTACGTCTTCGATAATATCGTCTTGTACGAAACCCAACGAAGAGCCGCCCGAAATAAAATCGAAAGAAGATAATATCAAGGGCAGGAAAGTGCGTTACACGGTGATGGTTGTCAATCCGGCATCAGACAACGTAAATTCTGTGATGGGCATCGACAGTGCCATAGTGTCGTTGGTTATGAACGATAGCATATACAATGTTGCCACCGATTCAAACGGAATAGCTAAATTTAATAACTTAGCTGCCGGAATGTTAGCGGTGCGAATAACTCACCCTGAATATACAACTGTAAATATGATTGTGGACATTACGGCTAAGCGCGAAACAAAAGAATACGATGCCGAAAATATCAGAAACGCATCAACTATGGTGGCATTATTTCCTACGAAAGGCAAAAATATGGCTACCGTGTCGGGCAAAGCACTTGCCGATTTAGATTTAACCAAAGCCGGTTTAGAACCAGCCATTAAAGGATTGAAAATTAGTGCATATATTGCTCAAAAACAGCTTATTAACTATGTTAATCACAAAGGCGAGGGCAAAATTATGAGCATTGTTTGCAAAGCCTCCATTGAGAAATCAGAGGTGGATAATGCGGGCAATTATTCCATTAAACTACCTGCCGGCAAAGACGGTCTGAAAGTAGTGATGGTTGCCGATGATTTTGTGTATGAGCAAAAACAAGCTACGGGTTCAAAACGCCACGTTTACAAAGCACCCAACGACACATTAACCCTATTTTCGGGCATGAAACGCATTCATGACATTAAATATCAATAAGATGCGACCTGTGCTACGTCTCTATAATTATTATATGAAACTACCATGTCTAATTTTTAGACACACAACGGCGTGGTTATTAGGCGGCAAACTTAACCGCAAAGAGCGCAAGGTGCGTAAAGATTTCGCAAAGCGAAATTTTGCGTGAACTTAGCGAACTTAGCGTTCTTTGCGGTTAAAAATCAATAAAAATATTTCTCTTAAACACCTAATTTCAATTAAAACCCACGATTGACATTGTAGGCTATTATTATGCCGTCCTGACGGACTAGGTCGTGCGCCAGCAAAATTCTCAATTCTCAATTCTCAATTTTCAATTTAAACAAGGCGGTTAGTGCTGCTATCGGGGAAAACAAGCGTGGGTTTAAATGTTTTTGCTTCTTCAAAATCCATACTTGCATACGAAATTATTATAACAATGTCGCCCACCGCCGCCTTGCGCGCTGCCGGACCATTTAGGCAAATCATTCCGCTGCCTCGTGGTGCTTTAATCACGTAAGTTTCAAGACGTTCGCCATTGTTTACATTTACTATCTGAACTTTTTCGTTTTCAATAATGTTGGCGGCGTCCATTAAATCTTCATCAATAGATATGCTGCCTACATATTGTAAATTTGCTTCGGTTACAGCAACTTTGTGTAGTTTCGATTTTACTATTTCAATATTCATAGTTATTATATTTTGTTGTCAAAGTTAATACAATCTGATTATATGATTTTACAAGGAATGGATTATGTTTATAATATCTTGATTATTAGTCTTTTAATTATTGAAAATCATTTTTCATTTTTAACTTTTCATTTTTAACTTTTCATTTTTAACTTTTAACTTTTAATTTTTAACTTTCCTTTGGTTCAAATTCCACATTATCAATTAGCCTTAAACTATCGGTAACATTAACGGCAATGCAAGCCAAAGCCGGTTGCGATTTATCGTTATTGCTTATTTTTTGCAGATTTTCGGAATTTACAATTTCAAAATAATCAATTTCAAACTTCGTGTTTTGCGTGATTTCATTTTTTACAAATTGCTCAATTTCTTCGATACTAAAATCTTTGTACATGTCTTTTGCGGCAAACAGTGTTTTTGATATTACGGCAGCCTCTTTTCGTTGCTCATCGGTTAATAATCTGTTGCGCGAACTCATAGCCAAACCATCGCTTTCTCTGACTATTGGGCATTTTTTTAATTTTATATTCATCTGTTTTAAATAGTTGTTGTTTAGATAGTTGAGTATAGTAAATTGTTGAATATCTTTTTGTCCGAAATAGGCTTTGCTGGGCAGTGTTATTTCAAACAAACGTTTCACAACCATCGCTACTCCGTTGAAATGTCCGGGTCGATATTTACCTTCCATAACTTTGTCTAAATTGCCAAGCTCAAAATGCACTTTTGTACTGTTTTCGTCGGGATAAATTTCGCTGTATTCAGGAATGAAAACTGCATCAACCGAGTGTTGTTCTAATAAATTTGTGTCGGCTTCTATGGTTTTCGGATATTTCTCTAAATCGGCTTTGTTATTAAATTGTGTAGGATTTACAAAAATGCTAACTACCACAAAATCACAATCTTGACGTGCTTCATCTACCAACGATAAATGCCCATCGTGTAAAGCTCCCATAGTGGGAACAAAGCCAATAGTTTGATTTTTTTGTTTAAGATTTTCTATATAATTTGTTAATTCTTTTGCTTTATTAAAAAGTATCATGGTTGTATTGTATAAAATTAATGCGCAAATAAAAGAAATTTAATTCATAATAAAAAAATTTTAATGCTTATTTTTTTGACAAAAATATTACTTTTGTCGCAAATAATTGATAATTTATGGAACAAAAAGATTATATTTTGCGCGAAATTGAGAAAATCGGAACAATTATACAAGCTATAAGGCAAAAATTGTTTGGCGGCGGGGCTTTTCCCGCAAGTGGCACGGAAACAAATATGGCAGCTGTCAAAACTCGAATAATAGACGAGCTTAATCTCGACCTTCAAAAATTAGATGATTTGAATGACGATGAGCTATATGATTATCTATCTAATTTACAGGGTTTTAATTGTGGGAATATTGAAAATTTGGCAGAACTGTTATACCAAATAGCTGAAAATAACAATTTCAAAGATGCTGAATATTATTTGCCTAAATCGTTGCGACTTTATGAGTTTGTTATTAAAAAGACCAAAACTTTTTCGTTGCAGCGGGCAAATATCATGGCAAATATCAAAAATCATTTGAGCGAATAAAAAATTTTAGACACAGAAGGTCATGATTATTTGGCGGCACATTCCCCTATTTTGGAGGGGTACCCAAAGGGCGGGGTGGTAAAATTGTAAAATATAACTATTTAGTTTTAAATATATTACAACTTATAAACAGATAAAAAAAGGCAGGAAACAACCTGCCTTTACATGTAATTTTTTCACTCACCATTTAGAAAAACAATCGTGCAAACACGAATATAATTCCAAATATTACATAAACCGACCATATTAATAAAATGCCGTCTTCCGTATTTAGCGGGTTAAATATTATAACAGTTTTTTTATGAAGAGTTGTCAGTAATTTTGCACCTCCGCCGGTAAATATCCACCGGCTTATACCGAACATTAGCATTATTAGGTAAATATTTGATATAATGATAATTGGGCTGTTTGTAACATACATGAAATCAACTATTGATTTTACCCAACCTGTTATAAGTCCTAAGCCTATCAGCAATAACCAAATATTGAAAAATAGCAACAATCCCATAGTATATTTGGCATAGCTTCGGGCAAATGCTTTGTCTTTTTTTAGCTCTTTTTTAAACAATACTTGGTGCATAAAATAATTTATGAAAGTGAAAAATATAAATATAATCCACGCATGTTCAACAAAGGATTCTTGCTTGGGAATAACTTGCACATCAGGCAATTTTTTTATTGCAACTTCATCTACTTCCTCATTAAACCAATTTACCGAAGCATGATTTTTCAACCTTCTTATTTCAACTTTTTCGTAAGGACTAATATTGTATTTTTTTCTTGCATATTTCAAATAATTTTTGGCATCTTGATACTTTAATATTTGTCTGTTCAAAAAATATTTGTGCTTATCTTTGTGCTTTATCCAAATTAGCGATTCGCCATTGTAGCGTTTTATCAGACTGTCTAAATCCAGCGGAATTTTGTATTCATCTACCTGTATCATATAGAAATACGGCTCTGCTCGCCTTGCCAAAATAACGGGTTCTATCTGCTCTTGCCACTTGCTGTAATTATAGAAAAACAGGTCGAGAGTATCGGCTTGCTTTTTGTAATATTTGTGATTTCTACATTTGAGTTTCCAATAATAATCTATTTGATTAGGTGTGGCAGCTTGGCGTTTTGGGTAAAAATTTCTTCGCCATACAAGTTGCAGACTGTCGTATTTATTGATGGTGCTGTATGGCGCATCTAAAAAGGCATATCTGCCAATTTTTGGTTTTTGTCCTCTCCATTTTTTGTTTTTCACCTTTGTCCACAGGCAGTCGGTAGTGCCATTAAAAAAACAAGTGTCGCCTACTTGAACATCGCCAAAATCTTTTGCCATCACTTCGGCATACGGAAAATCTATAACACAAAAAAATTCGCTTCTTTGCTTGGTTGGGTGGTAATATCGGCTGTTCGATTCTATCAATTTCAACCTATAACAGGCATCTCGCAATCCGCCTTTTTCTTCCGGTTCGCGTCTTTTTATTTTTTCTACCGTGCCTCTAAAATATTTATTAAACGATTTGTAATAAACGCGATTTTTCTTATCCTGAGTTGTTTTTTCTATTTGTGCCAAAATGCCTCCTCGCACAACTATAAAAATCACAAAAATTACAAATATAAATTCTAAAATTTTATAAACCCTAAAAAGTGGTTGGAGTGTTTTCATCTGTTGAAAATTAAAAGTTTAAGAATTGAGAATTGAGAATTGAGAATTTGTTTTGCCGTTGTTAATTTGTTGATTTCCTTATCTTTATGTGAATTAATAGTTGAAAAATTAAGAATGCTTTTTGATGTGTTTTTTTTAACTTTTAACTTTAACTTTTTAACTTCTAATTCACATTATCGACTTCTGACAAGGGAGCATGCTCCCTTGTCGGTGTGTCTAAAATTTAGCTTCCTAGCGTAAAATTATTCGCCAAATTGGTCAATAATTTCTTGTTTTGATTTTCCTACGATACCAAATTCTTTACCTATTTTAATGAAAGCGTTAATTGCTTTATCCAAATGCTCCTTAGTGTGTGCGGCAGAAAGTTGAATTCTGATGCGTGCCTGACCTTTTGCCACTACCGGATAGTAAAATCCGATTACATAAATGCCTTCGTCAAGCAATTTTGCGGCAAAATCTTGCGACAATTTGGCATTATAAAGCATCAATGCAACTATCGCAGAATCAGATGGTTTCAAATCAAATCCGGCAGCACTCATTTTTTCTTTAAAATAGTTTGCATTTTCCATTAACTTGTCTCTAAGCTCGGTAGATTCGTCTAACATATCGAACACTTGCAGTGCAGCACCAATGATAGCCGGCGAAAGTGAATTTGAGAACAAATATGGGCGCGAACGTTGGCGAAGCATGTCGATAATTTCTTTTTTACCTGTTGTAAATCCGCCCAAAGCACCACCAAGAGCCTTGCCTAATGTGCTTGTTATAATGTCCACACGGCTCATAACATCGTGATATTCATGCGTTCCTCTTCCGGTTTTGCCAATAAATCCCGATGCGTGGCTGTCGTCCACCATCACTAAGGCATCGTATTTTTCAGCCAAATCGCAAATTTCGTTAAGTTTTGCAATATCGCCGTCCATAGAAAATACGCCATCGGTTACAATTATTCTATGTTGTTGAACCTGAGCAAGTTTTAATTGTTCTTCAAGCTCTTTCATATCGCTGTGCTTGTAGCGGTAGCGATGAGCTTTGCACAAACGAACGCCGTCAATGATAGATGCGTGGTTTAGTTCGTCAGAAATTATTGCATCGTCTTTGCCAAATATTGGTTCAAAAACACCACCATTTGCATCAAAAGCGGCTGCATACAAAATAGTATCTTCCATGCCGAAAAATTTGGCTATTTTTTGCTCCAATTCTTTATGAATACCCTGTGTTCCGCAAATGAAACGAACCGACGACATTCCGTATCCATGAGTGTCTAATGCTTTTTTCGATGCTTCAATAACTTTTGGGTGCGATGAAAGTCCTAAATAATTATTGGCACAAAAATTTAAAACTGATTTACCACTATCTAACTTAATTTCAGCTCCTTGTGCCGATGTGATAATTCTTTCTTTTTTATACAAGCCTGCTGCTTCTATTGCGTCAAGCTCATTTCTCAAATAATCTTTTAGTTTACCGTACATATCTTTTTTTATTTAATAAATTGATAATCAAATTTTTATAAAACAATACTAAGTTTGTGTAACTTGTTGATTAGTGTTATAATTTTTAATTCTTTATTTTTCATTCTTCATTCAACGGAGTATCGAAATATTTATTAATACCTAAATAGGAAAATAATTATCTAAGGAGAGGAGGTTGTCCTCTTCTTAAACTTTAACTTTTTAACTCTTAATTCATATAATTAGCTTATTTACAATGGTGTTAAATGTGCCAATTATCTGTTTTTGTGGCTAAAACATTGTCCAAAATTAAATAAAATATGCCAATAGTAAAAAACTATTTGTTGCTAAATGGTAAATTTTTAATTTTTAAAATAATTATTATTCGTAAAAATAACCTTTGCGGCAATATAAAATATTGTTTTGTGTGGTTTTGTAATATGTTGGTAATGAGGTTTTTATCTTTATAAAATGGAGTTTATTTTACACAAATTTAGATGAGGTAGGAGCGAGGATTAAAAGCAAATTTTCAGACAATTAATTTATGTTCATTTTATCAATTTGTCTGCTTCGTTTTTTTTCAGATATTACTTTTTTAGCGTCTAATCGTTTTTGAATTGCGGCTTTCGATGGTTTACGTTTCTTGCGTTTTTTTTCCACTTTCAGAGCTTTTTCTATTTGCTGATAAAATTTTTCCACGCATTCCTCTTTGTTGGCAAGTTGAGTGCGTTTAGTTTGCGAACTTATTTTCAACTCGCCATAAACGTTAATTTTATTGGCTAATTTAGTGGTAATTAATGCTTTTTCTTCGTCATTTAATAAATTTGAATTTTCAACATTAAACGAAAGTGTAACTTTTGTATTCAATTTATTTACATTTTGCCCTCCCGTACCGCCACTTCTGGCACTTGTAAATGTCAGCTCCGAGCTAAAATCAGGCAATGCGTTGTTGGTCATTAGTTTATAATTGAGAATTGAAAATTGAGAATTTTGCTTCGCTGTTCGTTGTTCGTAATTCGTAATTTGTAATTGCTCATTACTAATTAGGGCTGTTCAGAGAAATTTGTTACTATCTTTTTTTGCAAATTATTTCTAATTCGTTTTATCATATTATCATCTTCTAAA
>PDWI01005484.1_pt1 | contig 16357 bp, 17 predicted proteins | sample 1430891 | NCBI WGS metagenome assembly PDWI01 (sample SAMN01162508, study PRJNA174530) | Oral metagenome, whole genome shotgun sequencing project. | biome: Marine environment; feature: Marine mammal; material: Swab sample of the gingival sulcus; isolation source: swab sample of gingival sulcus...
TTGTCACTACAAGTTCTGGATTATTATAAAAACCCTGTAACTATTGATTTTTCAATAACACAGGGCTTTTTTATCCTTTTTTTCTGTCAAACTCAAGATATTGAGTTTTAGTCAAGTATAAGCAGGAAATAATACCTGAGATAAATAAATTCAACTACAAGTCAATCAACAATTATTGCTTTAATTTTCTGAATTATAACAAAATTTTAAAAACCACTTGTAACGACAACAAGTTTTATCAAGTGATAATTATTTACAAATGACTTTTACATTTCCCCTTGTATTTTTATTAATAATAATATATAATATAAACGTAGAGGCGCGGATAAAGGGTAAATTTGAATAGCTGTGATGGGCTTAGTCTAATTGAAGGGTTATTCGCCGAAAGTGTTAGTTTCATCACAAACTAATTACTTGGCTGATGCACAAGTGTATTCAGTTGTCATGTATTTTATACATGGAGCGCTATGTATTTAGTTCATAGTGTTTTTTTATTACAAAAAGTAAAAAAACAGATAAAAGGTTTAAGGAGGTGAAAGCATGGACAAAGTTATGATTCGTTTGCGTATGAGCACTGCTGATGCACATTACGGTGGTAATTTAGTAGATGGTGCGAGAATGTTACAATTATTTGGTGACGTTGCGACAGAACTGTTGATTAGACGCGATGGTGATGAAGGTTTATTCAGAGCTTATGACAGCGTTGAATTCTTGGCTCCTGTGTACGCGGGCGATTTCATTGAAGCAGTAGGCGAAATTATTGAAGAAGGAAATAGTTCAAGAAAAATGGTTTTCGAAGCGAGAAAGGTGATTATTCCAAGGCCAGATATTAATGACTCTGCATGCGATGTTTTGGAAGAACCAATTGTCGTATGTAAAGCTAGTGGTACTTGTGTAACACCAAAAGACAAACAAAGGAGCTAATCATGGAAAAGTTAATTATTACAGCTGCTATTTGCGGGGCAGAAGTAACTAAAGAACAAAATCCTAATGTCCCTTATACCGTCGAGGAAATCGTTTCCGAGGCAAAAAAATCTTATGAAGCTGGTGCTGCAATCATCCATTTACACGTTAGAGAAGATGATGGTACACCAACACAAAGCGCAGCTAGATTTAAAGAGTGTATAGACGCTATCAAAGCGGTCTGTCCTGATGTTATTATTCAACCATCTACTGGTGGTGCCACTGGTATGAGTAGTGAAGAAAGACTACAACCTGTCACATTGAATCCAGAAATGGCAACCTTAGATTGCGGTACTTGTAATTTTGGTGGCGATGAAATTTTTGTTAATACAGAAAATATGATTATTGAATTTTCAGAAAAAATGATTGAAAGAAACATTAAACCAGAATGTGAGGTTTTTGATAAGAGTATGATCGATATGGCAGTGCGATTAAGCAATAAAGGTCATATTCAAAAACCACTACATTTCAACTTTGTCATGGGCGTTAATGGTGGCATTAGCGGAACAGCAAGAGATTTACTCTTTTTAAGAGAATCTATTCCAGCTGATTCAACATTTACTGTATCAGGTGTAGGACGTTGCCAATTAGATTTGAATGTAATGGCTATTGTTCTAGGTGGTCATGTAAGAGTCGGGTTTGAAGATAATCTCTATTTAACAAAAGGAAAAAAAGCTGATTCAAGTGCTGATTTTGTTAAACGCATTGTTGACATTGCAACAATTTACGGCAGAGAAATTGCAACACCAGATGAAGCAAGAAAAATTTTAGGTATTAAGTAAACAAAGGGTTAGATAATACATATACCAAGGAGGTATTACAAATGAAAGCATGCAAATACGGAACACATAGAGTAATTGAACCACAAGGTGCAATGCCACAAGCAGCACAAAAAATTAATAATGATATGAATATTTTTAGTAATGAAATTTTGATCGATGTAAAAGCACTTAATATTGATTCTGCTTCTTTTACACAAATTAAAACAGCTTGTGACAGCGACGAAGAAAAAATTAAAGAAATGATTATGGGCATTGTTGCTGAACGTGGTAAAATGCAAAATCCAGTCACTGGTTCTGGTGGTATGCTTATTGGTAAAGTTGAAAAAATTGGCGATGACTTAAAAGGAAAAATAGATTTAGTTGAAGGTGACCTTATTGCTTCACTCGTATCATTATCACTTACACCATTAAAAATCGAAAAGATCAACAATATCGCAATGAATATTGATAGAGTAGAAATCGATGGTAAAGCAATCTTATTTGAAAGTGGCATCTATGCTAAGTTACCAAATGATATGACAGAAGAATTAGCACTCGCTGCCTTAGACGTTGCTGGCGCACCTGCACAAATGGCAAAACTCGTTAAGCCTGGTCAAAGTGTACTCGTATTAGGTGCTGGTGGTAAGAGTGGTATGATGTGCTGTTATGAAGCGAAAAAACGCGTTGGTCCTACTGGTAAAGTTGTTGGTCTTGTTAGAAATCAAGCTGATGTAGATAAATTAATTAATAATGGTTTCTGCCATGAAGCATTTATTTCTGATGCAACAAAACCAATGGATGTCTTAAACAAATCACTTGCTGCAAATAACGGTAAAGAATATGATATGTCAGTTAACGTCGTTAATATTTCTGATACAGAAATGAGTACTATCCTACCTGTTAAAGACGACGGTATCGTTTATTTCTTCTCAATGGCTACTAGCTTTACAAAAGCAGCACTTGGCGCAGAAGGTATTGGTAAAGACGTATTGATGATCGTCGGTAACGGTTATACAAAAGACCACGCAGCTATTACTTTAGAAGAATTAAGAGAATCTGAAGCAATGAGGAAAATTTTCGAAGAAATCTATGTTTAATATTTAAAGGAGAGTATAAACATGAATCCATATTTAGAAGAACGTAGAAAAGCTATGTTTGGCGATGTTTCAGATGAAGAGTGGAAAGACTGGCGGTGGCAGCTTAAAAATCGCGTTACAACATTAGAAGAGTTAAAAGCTAAATTTCCACTTACTCCACAAGAAGAAGAAGGTGTTAAACATACACTTGAAACATTACGCATGGCAATTACACCATACTATTTAAGTTTAATTAATCCAGATGATGTGCATGACCCAGTACGTTTACAGGCGATTCCATCATCAAAGGAAAGTCATCAGGCAGATTCTGACCTGTTAGACCCACTACACGAAGATGAAGACTCACCAGTACCTGGTCTTACACACAGATATCCTGATAGAGTATTATTCTTAATTACTGATATGTGTTCTATGTATTGCCGTCACTGCACAAGACGTCGCTTTGCTGGTCAAGCTGACGAAGCAGTAAGTAATGCTCAAATCGATAACGCTATCGCCTATATAGCGCGTACACCGCAAGTTAGAGACGTTCTCTTATCTGGTGGTGATGCCTTATTAATGAGTACTAAAAAACTAGAAGGTATTATTAAAAAATTAAGAGCAATTCCACATGTAGAAATCATCCGTATCGGTAGCCGTGTACCAGTTGTTATGCCACAACGTATTACAGATGACCTTTGTAATATGCTTAAAAAATATCATCCAATTTGGCTTAACACACACTTTAATCATACCAATGAGATTACAGAAGAATCAGCAGAAGCATGTCGTAAATTAGCAGATGCTGGTGTTCCACTCGGTAATCAATCCGTATTATTAAAAGGTGTTAATGACTGTCCACACGTTATGCTTAAATTAGTGAATGAACTCGTAAGAATTCGCGTAAGACCTTATTACATCTATCAATGTGACCTTTCCATGGGATTAGAGCACTTTAGAACAACAGTAAGTAAGGGTATTGAAATTATTGAATCATTACGTGGTCATACATCTGGTTACTGTGTACCGACGTTTGTTGTCGATGCCCCAGGTGGTGGTGGTAAAACGCCAGTTATGCCTAATTATATTATTAGTCAAAACGAAGAAAGAGTTATTCTCAGAAACTTTGAAGGCGTTATCACGACTTATACTCAACCAACTGATTATAAGAGTGAATGTAGATGTGAAGTTTGCTCTGGTAAAGTGAAAGTTAAAAAAGTCGGTGTCGCTTCCCTATTAGAAGGTGATAGAATGGCACTAGAACCAAAACACCTCGCTAGACATGAACGACATGCTGACTTCGAAATTAAAGAATAAAAATTCCATTTCCATCATTGGTATGGAAAAAAACACGGGGAAAACAACGCTGTTAAATAGCATCATTAGGGCTTATTCTGATAAACGTACCTTAGCACTGACATCTATTGGTTATGATGGCGAAGATACAGACCAAGTAACCAATACGCATAAACCACGTATATTTATTCCTAGCGGTACACTAGTAGCGACGGCAAGATCACTACTAACAAAATGTGATTGCGTTAAAGAAATTATTAAAGTCTTAAATATACGTACAGCAATTGGTGAAATTGTATTATTTAGAGCGAAAAGTGACGGCTATATTGAACTTGGTGGACCTTCAATTATTGAAGATTTAAAAAAACTCAAAGTTGAAATATCTGCAATTGATGCCAATGCTCAATTTATCGTTGACGGTGCATTATCTAGAAAATCAATGGCTGGACATCATTTATGCGATGCGTCGATTTTGTGTACAGGTGCTGCTTATTCAGCTAGTATGAAAACGGTAGTAGAAGCGACGGCTTCTACTATCGCCCAACTAAAACTAAAAACATATCAAGATATTAGCATAGAAAAATTGGAAACTATGTTTAACTCTGCTAATAGCGTTTTAGTAACTAATGATAATCAGTTATTAATTTACGATGAAAATCATACGCCCCCTACCCCTTTTAAAGCAATAGCCTTAAAGGGATTAGTAACCAATAAACGCATTAAGAAATTAATGCAATATAATGATTTTGAAAATATAGATATAATATGCGAAGATGGAACTAGATTGTTCATTGAAAAAACTAATATGCGCTTAATAAAAAAGAAAAATATTGGTATTTATGTTATGCACCCTATCGATTTAATGGCAGTTGCCTTAAATCCTAGTGCACCTAGTGGCAATAATTTTGATGCAACAGAATTTAAAAATGCAATAGCATCGATATGTGATTTACCTATCATTGATACGAGGTCTTTAAATGGAATTTAGTAAAAAACAAATGCGTGATATAGGACTTGAATATTATCTAAGTTCTGTTAATACGACAACACCTTTTGGCGAAAAGCGCAAACGCAATCTGTATTGGTATGATGAAAGTAAAAAAAATGAATTAATAGAAGAATGGACTAACATCGATTATTTTAAAGAAAAATTACTAAATGAAAGAGAAAAACTCGATTCCATTCTCAATTTATTTTGTCTTTATAGAGATATTACACCATCATTAAAATACGATGCTAAAACGCATACCTTTGATGAGGTCGTATTATTTGAAATTAAACAATTTGCAATTTTAACTAAAAAATTAATCTATCATTATAGGGAAATTTGTCATGATTTTCATTCACTTGAATTTTGTGATTTAGATAAATTAATTGCACTTTTAGATCCAGAAAAAGAAGGTTTAGAAACCTTTTATATCTACAATGCATATTCAAAAAAATTAGCCCACCTTAGAGATCAAAAATACCAATTAGAGAAAAAGCTCAAAAATACAAGCGATAATAACTTGAAAACCGAGCTTTTAAGAGAAAGACGCAGCTTAGTTGATGATATTGACGAGGAAGAATTTAAACTTAGAAAAGAATTAACAGCTAAAGTATTAAATTATAAAGATGATTTACTCAAAAATAGCGAAAATATTGCAAAGCTCGACCATTGGCTAGCTAAAGCCAAAGCGCATATAGAATTTCAAGCGATTAAACCAATTTTTAGCACAGAAAAAAAATTGAAATTTATTAAAATGGAAAACCCATATTTTAAAAAGTTAATCATAGAAAATGGTGGTAAATACCAAGCGGTAGATTTAGCTATCGGTTTAGGAACAACACTATTAAGTGGTGCTAATATGGGTGGAAAAACGGTCACGCTAAAAACTTTATACTTAAATACCCTACTCGTGCATTTAGGCTATTATCCTATTGCTGAAAGCGCTGAAATTTCCTTGCTTTCTTTTATTAGCTTTATAGGGTATGAATCACAAGATGTAAAACGTGGTCTATCCAGTTTTGCCTCGGAATTTTATAAAATTAAAGATGTCATGGCACAAGCCAAAAAAGAACACGGACTAATTATTATGGACGAACCCGCTTGCGGTACTAATCCAACAGAAGGCACTGCCATCGTTAGAGGGCTTGCTAGAAAATTTAATCAGGGAGAAAACTTTTTCATTATGAGTAGCCACTTTGATGATGTCGTTGAAAAAGGAATGACACATTATCAAATTAAAGGCATTAGCCAGCTAGCTGATGAAAAACTTAAAATTCTATCACTAGAAGATGGGAATTACGTAGAGCGCATACAGTCGCTAATGGATTATTCAATCATCCTCGTAGACCAAGAGAAAAAAATTCCCGCTGAAGCGGTAAAAATTATTGAACTTTTGGGTCTAGATGAACAATTTATTGACGATGTTAAACGATTATTGAGAGGTGAAAATGAGCAAATTAAATCTCAACTTAGATCAGGTAACTAAGGCTAGAGAGATTGCAAAAGCGATAGCATTAGACACACAGAAATATGTCGATGCACATACAACTGTTGCTGTCGAACGTACAATATGTAGATTACTGGGTATTGACGGTATTGACGAATTTGAAGTCCCTCTACCTAATGTTGTTGTAGAACACTTAGAAAAAAATGGCGGTATGGGAACTGGCGTAGCTTTTTATTTAGTTAATGCTATGTTACATACAAATAAAACAGCACAAGAAGTTGCAGAGGCTGTAGCCAAAGGCGAAATAGAATTAACAAAATTGCCTATCGGTGATACTTTTGAAATAGAATTAAAAATGAAAGAATTAGCCGAAGATATGGCAAAGAGAATAAAAGCTAACCGTGCAAAACGCGAACAGTATCTAGAAGATTTTGGTGGTGATAAAGAAGGTCCTTACCTATACGTTATCGTTGCAACAGGTAATATTTATGAAGATATAACACAAGCTGTTGCCGCTGCCAAACAAGGTGCCGATATTATTGCTGTTATTAGAACTACAGGTCAAAGCCTATTAGACTTCGTACCTTATGGTGCTACTACTGAAGGTTTTGGCGGCACAATGGCAACACAAGAAAACTTTAGATTAATGCGCGCAGCGCTCGATGAAGCTGGTGAAGAACTCGGTCGTTATATAAGACTTTGTAACTACTGTTCGGGGCTTTGTATGCCGGAAATCGCTGCAATGGGCGCAATAGAAAGACTTGACGTAATGCTTAATGATGCTCTCTATGGTATTTTATTTAGAGATATTAATATGAAACGTACGATGGTCGACCAATATTTTTCACGTATGATTAATGCCTATGCTGGTGTTATTATCAATACAGGTGAAGATAACTATTTAACAACTGCCGATGCTTATGAAGAAGCGCATACCGTTTTAGCGTCACAATTTATTAATGAACAATTTGCCCTACTTGCTGGTTTACCAGAAGAGCAAATGGGACTTGGTCACGCCTTTGAAATTGACCCCGATTTAAAAAATGGTTTTGTCTATGAACTTGCACAGGCACAGATGGCAAGAGAAATCTTCCCGAAAGCACCGCTGAAATATATGCCACCGACGAAGTTCAAAACTGGCGATATATTTAAAGGTCATGTTCAAGATACCTTATTTAATATTGTTACTATCCTCACAGGGCAAAAATTACACTTACTTGGTATGTTAACTGAAGCAATCCATACACCATTTATGGCAGATAGAGCACTTTCCATAGAGAATGCCAGCTATATCTTTAGCACAATGGAAGCACTTGGCGATGAATTACAGTTTAAAAAAGGTGGTATGGTCGAACAACGTGCTGCAACAGTACTGGATAATGCAATTAATATCCTTGAAGAAATTGCCAAAGAAGGCTTATTCTCAGCATTAGAAAAAGGTAAATTTGCCAATATTAAACGCCCAATTGATGGCGGTAAAGGGTTAAAAGGTGTTTACGCAAAAGCTGATAATTATAAAAATCCTTTTATTGAAGTTTTACTACAAAAGGAGGTTAAATAATGAGTGCTGGATTATATAGTACGGATAAAAAAGATTTTGACAAAACGCTAGATTTAACTAAAATCAAACCTTATGGTGACACAATGAATGATGGTAAAGTTCAACTAAGCTTTACCTTACCTATACCAAATGATGAAAGAGCAGAAGAAGCTGCAAAACAATTAGCTAAAAAAATGGGTATTAAAGACCCCTTAGTCACAGCTAGTAAAACGCTAGATAAAGAATTTACATTTTTAGTAGTCTATGGTGGTGTAGAACATACCGTAAACTACGAAGATATTCACGTTGAAAAAGTTGAAGTTGATACGATGAGTATGGAAGAAACTGATAAATTTGTCGAAGAACATATTGGCAGAAAGGTGGTCATTATCGGTGCTAGTACTGGCACTGATGCCCATACAGTTGGTATCGATGCCATCATGAATATGAAGGGCTATGCTGGACACTACGGTTTAGAACGTTATAATATGTTTGAAGCATTCAACCTCGGCTCACAAGTACCAAATGAAGAATTTATCGAAGAAGCGATTAAACGCAATGCCGATGTCCTACTCGTATCACAAACCGTAACACAAAAAGACGTACACGTCAAAAATATGACGGAATTAGTTGAATTACTTGAAGCACAAGGATTAAGGGATAAAATAGTTTTAATTGCTGGTGGACCAAGAATAAGTCACGAACTAGCAAAAGAAATCGGTTATGACGCTGGTTTTGGTCCAGGAAAATATGCCGATGATGTGGCAAGTTTTGCCGTCAACGAAATTGTTAATAGAAATTTAATTGACAGATAAAAAAAGCGCGGGTTTTCTCTATGCAAATTCATAGAGAAAAATACCCGCGCTTATTGCTACATTTAAAGATTCAACATCATTTAATGGTATATATAATTTTTCCTTGGCAATAGTTAAAATCTCATCGCTAATACCATTTGCCTCATTACCAAAAACTAAAACAAAATCATCAAAACTACTACGCTCAGCCAAAGGCTTAGCATCAGTCAAACTAGTGGCAACGATAGCTTTATTTTCTATTTGGCAGCGCCTTATAAAATCTTTTACATTCAAATCTTGCTCAATATTGAGTGCAAAAACGGCGCTCATCGATGAACGTATAACTTTAGGATTATAGATATCAACACTACCTTTCAAAAGCCAAATATCACTGTAACCAAAGGACTTAGCAGTCCGTAGAATCGTACCTAGATTACCTGGATCTTGTAATCTATCAAGTACTATTATCGGTTTAGAACTTTTATTGATTTTTTTTATTTTCTTTAAATCAACAACAGCCATCATTCCTTGTGAATTCACTGTATCACTTAACTTTTTAAAAAGTGGAGTTGCCAAATAAATTATATCAAAGTCAAAATTAACATTCTTGCAATCTTCGCTTAAAATGATATATTTTAAATCTATACCTAAATCAATCACTTGTCGAATTGCTCTCTCACCTTCAATTAATGCAACTAACTCACGTTGTCTATATTTTTTTTGCCTTAATGATTTTAGCCATTTAAAAATAGTATTACTGCTACTGCTAATATACATTATTTACTTTCGACCTTTTTCAAATTATCATTATGACCAACGACAACTAAAATATCCCCAAATTCGATAACATCAGATGGCATCACAGAAATATTAATATTAGTGCCTTTTTTAATAGCCATAATATTAAGTCCATATTTTCCTCTAATATTAATATCGACAATAGACTGACCTATCCATTCAGCAACAGGCGGAATTTCGACAATACTATAATCAGGGGCAAGTTCAATAAAATCCATTACATTACTAGAAATCAGATTTTTTGCAACCCTAATTCCCATCTCTCTTTCAGGAAATACTACCCTATCAGCACCAATTTTATAAAGCACTTTTGCATGCATTTCATTTTGTGCTTTAGCAACAATTTTATTAATACCTAATTCTTTAACAATCAAAGTTGCCAGAATAGAGGCTTGTATATTTTCACCAATACTGACAACAGCTGTATCAAAATTTCTAATACCAAGCGCTTGTAAAGCATTCTCATCGGATACATCTGCTTGTACTGCATGTGTTACTTTATCAGCAATATTTTGAATGGACTCTTCTTTTGAGTCAACAACCATTACTTCCTGCCCTAACTCCATTAATTTTAACGCTACACTAGAACCAAATCTACCAGCACCTAAAATTACATATTGTTTTTTCATTATATCTCCTAACCAACAATTACTTTTTCTTCTGGGTATCTTATTGGCGCTTTATTGTCGCTATTTTTACTTGCTAAGGCTAGAACAATTGTTAAACCACCTAAGCGACCAAAAAACATACCAAAAGCAATAATTATTTTACCTAAAGTTGTCAGTTTAGCCGTCAAGCCAATAGATAAACCAACGGTACCATATGCTGAAAATACTTCAAATAAAACCTCGCGCATATCCGCACCCTGCTCTGTAATCATTAACAATACAATCAATAAAAATACGATCATAATACCAACACCTAAAATTGCCAGCGCCCTATCAATTGCTTCTTTATGAATTCTTCTACCAAAAACTTCTGTATCCTTATCACCTTTGGTAATTGCTAATACATTGAGAAAAACAATAGCAATAGTAGAAGTTTTAATGCCACCTGCAGTAGAACCAGATGAACCACCAATAAACATCAATGCCATAGTGACAATCAATGTACTCGGTCTTAATAAACCCATGTCAACAGTATTAAAACCAGCTGTACGAGGTGTTATCCCATTAAATAAAGCGCCAAGCAATTTTCCACCGAAAGATAAATTACCAAGTGTATCAGGATTATTCCATTCTATAATTAATGAAAAAATAATACCAAATGCCAATAAAATACCTGTTGTACATAAGACTATTTTAGTATTTAAAGTCCACATTTTAGGCGATTTAAAACGACTAATATCAAGCATAACCATAAAGCCTATACCACCTAAAATGATTAAAGTTGAAATAGTCAAGACAACTAAAGGATCATCGACAAAACTGGTCAAAGAAGTGAAATTACCCATGATATCAAACCCAGCATTACAAAAAGCTGAAATAGCATGAAATACACTAAAATAAATGCCTTTAGCCCAGCCATACATTGGTACAAAGCGAAATGCTAGAAAAATAGCACCTAGCGCCTCAATTCCTAAGGTTAAAGCAACTACATTTTTAGTCAAACGAACCACACCAGAAATATTTACTGCGCTCAACGATTCCTGCATCATTAACCTACTTTGCAAAGAAATTCGTTTACCAATTATCAAAGCGACTAAGGAAGCCATTGTCATAAAGCCAAGACCACCAATTTGAATCAATATTAAAATTATTATTTGCCCTGCTATATTCCAATAAGTGCCTGTATCCACAACGACTAAACCCGTTACACAAACGGCTGATGTCGCTGTAAACAATGCATTAATAAAACCAACACTTTGTCCTGAATTAGTAAAAAAAGGCATTGTTAAAAGAATTGCTCCTACTAAAATTATCATAGCAAAACCAATGACAAAAACACGCGCAGGACTTAAATTTGATTCTTTAATTATTTCATATATATTCATTATAACCTCTTATTTCAAAGTTTAGACTTTGAAGATATACCCTTTAATAATTATTCTTAACAAAAAATTCTCGTCTACTGACGAGAATTTTCGACTATCAAAAAAATATTAATCTAATTTTGATTTAGCAGTTTCAACTAATTTAGCAAAACCTTCTGGATCGTGAATTGCAACTTCTGATAACATTTTTCTATTCATATTAATATCAGCAAGCTTTAATCCATGCATAAAACGCGAATAAGAAAGATCATGCATTCTAGTCGCTGCGTTAATACGAGCAATCCACATTCTACGATATTCTCGTTTTTTCAATTTACGACCAATAAAAGCAGAACGAAGCGCTCTATTTACTTGTGGATTCGCTGCTCTAAAGATTTTTGATTTCGCACCATAATAACCTTTAGCAAGTTTTAATATTCTTTTATGTTTTTTCTTTGCGTTGACCGCACCTTTTACTCTTGGCATATCTTATTCCCCCCTAATTATAAATATGGCACCAATGTTTTAATACGTTTCATATCGCCATCAGAAATAAGTCCTGATTTACGTAAATTACGTTTTCTCTTGGCTGATTTTTTCGTCAAAATATGACTAGTATAGGCATGGGAACGTTTCAACTTGCCAGTTCCTGTTTTTTTAACGCGCTTAGCCGCGCCTCTGTGTGTCTTCATTTTTGGCATTTTAAAATCTCCTTACTTACTAGGCGAAATAACTGCATTCACAAATCTACCCTCTTGTTTAGGTTTTTGTTCAACTACAACTAATTCTTCACCAATATGTTCAATTAACTTGTCAATAACTTCCGTTGCAAAACTAGCATTAGCCATCTCGCGACCACGCAAGCGCAAACTGATTTTCACTTTATCGCCTGCCTTTAAAAATCTGCGAGCGTGGTTAGCCTTAGTTTCTAAATCATGTTTTTCGATTTTAAGAGAAAGTCTAACCTCTTTAATTTGAATAGTTTTTTGCTTTTTACGTGCCTCTTTATCTTTTTTCTGTTGCTCGTATCTGTGCTTTCCATAATCCATGATCTTGGTTACAGGTGGTTTTGCCTGTGGAGCAATTTTTACCAAATCCATTTTTTGCTCAATTGCGAGCGCCATTGCTTCATCTATACTAACTACCCCTACCTGATTACCTTCTGAATCAATTAAGCGCACTTCCTTATCCTTAATCATTTCATTGATTTCAGTATTATCTTTTTTTTCAGGTAATCGACGATCAAATCTTTTATTAATAACTGCACCTCCTACGGCATAACATAAAATAAAAAAAACGAACAGATAATCTGAACGTTAAACACAAATATACACCAAAAAAGTGTCATGTGATTAACCCGCAGACTACATCTGACAAGGTGAGAGCCTAAACTCTACTTGATTTACTACGATATTTTAACATAAAAGCTTATAATTGTCAAGCTATTTTTTAAAAATAAATAACTATTCAGTCAAAGCGACGTGATAATCTTACGGTTTTTATTATTAAATCCGCGTTAAGATACCTACATCGCTAATTCTCCTCTGTATGATAACGCGAATTGATTGAATGATTACTAAAATAACACTAATCTAAACAAATTCTAGTTAATTCAATATACATATTATTATTTTTTAATTCGATTTTCGCATCATCAACCATTACACCAATAATTGTTAATTCAGAATCTTCATCACTTTCCCCAACTAATTGCCAATAATATTCTTCAACTTCTCTTTGTCTTTGGACATTAAAACAGCTCAATAAATCATCGATATCAATTTGTGTATATTTCGTATTATAATCAATAATAGAAATAATCGTTTTGTCACCTTCTCTAGAAATTTTAAATTCTACTGTTTCTGTATCATCTTTTAATAATAAGGTCGTCATTTCGTCAACAATTTTACAAATTTTCTTTATTTCATGTTTCATTTATTCTTCTCCTTAGTAAAAGCATCAATAATAGGCACCAATATACCAGCTACTATACCACCTGAAAAACCATTATTATATAAATTCACACCACCATGAACTACACCGATATTAAGAACAACAACCAAATGAATGGCTCCCGCAACTAAGCCCCAAAATGCCCCAAATTTGCCAGCAATAGGTGCCGTAGTCGTAGAAAATAATAGCGCCAACATAAGTCCTGTTGTATTTAGCTTCATGCCAATAACTACTGCCATAAAAATTACACCAAGTACTGAAGGATAACAATTTTTTAAATGCTTACCAAAAGCGGCAAAACCAACAACTGTAAAAATTCCTGCCAAAACAGGACCATTTAAGGTTCCTCCCAAAAGAATTACTAGTAAAGTGAAGATAATTCCTAGTAAACCCATATTAAAAAAACTAATACCATAGCCAAGTAAAAAAGTGAAATCCGTTACCGTTCTACCTGAATAACGAAATATATATTTATATTGTTTTATGCTATCTTTATTTATATAAATACCAACAAGCATTAAATAAAAAAATAAAGCAAGAATCAACAATTTAATATGACCATCATATCGTTGATAAATAATATTTACAGGCATAACATCTAATTTTAGCGCCCTTAAAAAACTTGTAATAACAGTACCTAAAATTCCCGCCGTAAAACCAATATTATAAAGGCTATAACCATCATGAAACTTAAGCATTTGTGCAGATAGAGGCGTCATAATAAAACCGATTAGTATGCCAAAAGCTACACCATAAACGATATTAAAAGGCGCCATAATATTCTGCGAAAAAATAAGCTGACTAATTATTGGTGATAAACCAGTAGCAAACATAATAACAACGATGATATCTTTTAAGTGTTGATTTTGATTTCTGGCATAAAGATAACCACCAATATAGATAGGAATAATATTGACTAAATTTTTACCAAAAAAAGAAAAGCCTAAAACCGTCATAAAAGCAGCGATAATAATGCCATTAATTTTCATTTTATATCGTTTTAATAAATATAAATTGAAAAAGCCAATCAAAGCAGCATTAATAAATGCTGCTCCTAAACCACCAACAGCAAAAAAATCAGTAATTAAAATTGTAGGCGAACTTAAAATTTTGTAAAAATTATAAAATAAATTTTTTTCAATAACAGCCATAATGATGCCAAAAAACATAAAAGCTGTCGGGAATATCAGCAAAATCAGTAAAATTTGCTCTTTATGAAGTTCACGTTCTGATATATTCTTTCTTAAAATCATATAAACACCTTTGCATTACTATAATATGTTAGTTATTTTCAGCCTGTTCTTTTTTATCTAAATACATTTTCGAATCAGCTTCCTTTAACATATCCTCTTTATCCTTACTCAAAATTTCATTTTGTTTAGAATAACCAATACTAAGAGAAATTTTATAATCTTTATTAGAAATCTCATTATAATTATTAATAGCGTTTTTAATATCATCAATTAGCTGTTCTATTTCTCGTTTATTTTCTCTCTCTCCCAAAATAACAAATTCGTCTCCACCAATACGCGCGATAAAATCATTAGTATTTACACATTTTAACAATTTATTTGCAACTATTTTTAATACTTCATCACCTTCAAAATGTCCATAATTATCATTGATAGCTTTAAATTTATTAAGATCAATTAAAGCAATAAATTTATCTTTATTATTTAAACGGCCTTTTAATTCTTTATCTAAAACACGGTCAAAACTATAACGATTATTAATACCAGTGAGAGGATCCGTAATCAATTGTGTACTTTGGAAATTAAAATAAACTAATAATAGTGCTACAGATGTGGTTATCCAAATTATATTTACACCATAAAAAGAAGCTTGTATTAAAGTGCCAATAATTGGTAAAAATGGATATATTAAAAGTATTATCAATCTTTTATTCCTAGTATTATTTTTTCTATCTTTAATAATTTTTTGCGCTACTATATATACAGAATAAAGTAAAAAAACAAAATTAATTATCATAAAGATAATATAAAAATCACCTCTAGTATAAATATTATTACTACTTATGTTAAATAAAATACTAGTATAATTGGAAGTAAATGCAACAACTAATGATAACATACACAAAGGTATTAGAACAACCATTCTTTTTCTAATTTGCAAATAACTTTCATTAATTTGAAAATCGCAATATAATATCCACAAAGAAATAATAACTGCATGCATAGTATAATAAAAAGCAGTAATAATAAAACTAGATATATAGTATTCCTTTATTCCATTTAAAAGCCAAGATATACAGTCTGAAATCAAAAGAAGATTAGTAGCTAATACAACACTATCGAATAACATTCTATCAAAACTTTTTTTTCTTAATTTACCAAAAGTGAAATTAAAATACATAAAAAAGCAAATAACTATGCCTATAACATCTACAGCAACGTACATCGCTTTATAATTTTGGGGTGTCATAATAATTCCTTTACATAAAATATATTTTTATACTATAACAGTTTATACCCAATAATCGAACTATTAATTAATAAAGTTTTTACATCTATGTTATCAATAGATATTACGAACGCATAGTATCATCAGAATAAAATTCATAAAAATACCCCGTTAAGAGTATATTTATAACGGGGTATATTTCTTTTTAATTAATATTTAGCTATTCATCCTTTTTCGCTTAGGATTTGGCGTCTAGTACAAGGCGACAAGAGAAAATTCGAGTGAGCGTATTAAATACGTAATCGAGAATTTTACTCGCAGTCAACACAGTAATAGACGTCAAGGACA
>PDWI01005485.1_pt1 | contig 16354 bp, 12 predicted proteins | sample 1430891 | NCBI WGS metagenome assembly PDWI01 (sample SAMN01162508, study PRJNA174530) | Oral metagenome, whole genome shotgun sequencing project. | biome: Marine environment; feature: Marine mammal; material: Swab sample of the gingival sulcus; isolation source: swab sample of gingival sulcus...
TATTAGCCCGTGGAATTTCCCACTGGCGATTTTCACTGGGCAAATTGTCGCCGCACTCGTTACAGGTAACACCGTTATCGCCAAACCTGCTGAAAGCACCAATATTATCGCTTATCGTGCCGTACAATTAATGCACGAAGCAGGTGTACCGAAAAACGTACTACAATTAGTTTGTGGTCGTGGTAGCGTTGTCGGTCAAGCCTTGGTCGAAGATGATGACGTTAGCGGCGTATGCTTTACAGGTTCCACCGAAACAGCCAAGCATTTGAACCGCACCTTGGCAGCACGTGAAGGGGCAATCGTGCCATTTATCGCAGAAACTGGCGGACAAAATGCGATGATTGTCGATTCGACATCACTGCCTGAACAAGTCGTCACCGATGTCGTTCACTCAGCCTTTATGTCAGCTGGGCAACGTTGTTCTGCTTTACGGGTGTTGTACTTACAAAATGACATTGCCGATAAAGTCATCGAATTACTTAAAGGTGCAATGCAAGAGCTAATCGTCAGCAATCCAGAACATTACAAAACCGATATCGGTTCAGTCATCGATGCCAGAGCCCAGTCAGGCTTAATGAAACATTTAGAAAAAATTACCAAAGTCGGCAAACTCATCCACCAAGTTGAGCCTATCGGTGTGGATACCAATAACGCTACGTTTGTGCCACCAACAGCAGTAGAAATCGACAGCATTTCACAACTGGAAAAAGAGCAATTTGGTCCGATTTTACACGTTATTCGTTTTGAGCGTAAAAACTTACCACAAGTTATCACGGATATTAATAGCACAGGTTATGGTTTAACATTTGGCATTCACTCTCGTAATGAAACGTTTTATAACAATATCGCCAGCAAAATTGACGCAGGCAATATTTATATCAACCGAAACCAAATCGGTGCGGTTGTTGGCGTTAATCCATTTGGTGGTCACGGACTCTCAGGCACAGGACCAAAAGCAGGTGGTCCACACTACCTCATGCGATTTATCAACGAGAAAACAATTAGTAACAATATTACTGCTATCGGTGGCAATGCATCATTATTGGTTTTGGGTGGTAGTTAATTTCTCTACTGTTAGGTAATAAAAAAGCGACAACCCTCTTGGTTTGTCGCTTTTTTATTACCTCCTATTTTAATCATAATCGGGCAAAAAATAATCGCTATCATCGGGTTTACAGTCATAATTATCAGCGTTATAATGAGCGTTGCGTATAGCAACTATTCGACAACTCTAAAAGGACAGAAAAATGGAAATACAAACCATCAAAACCTTAGAAACACAAGCAATTAAAAATAGTGGGTTAGACTTTTCACGATTAGGTCTAGCCCTTTTATTTATGATAGCGGTACTCTCTTATAGTTTTGTCACTTCTGGTGGCATTCCTAACAATATCTTTTTAGCCATTGCCGCCCTATTTGGTGCATATATGGCAATGAACATCGGGGCAAATGATGTGGCAAATAACGTTGGTCCTGCCGTTGGTTCACAAGCACTGACAATGTTCGGTGCAATAGTGATTGCCGCAGTCTTCGAAGCATCAGGTGCATTGATTGCTGGGGGGGATGTTGTAAAAACCATTAAAAAAGGCATTATTGATATTCACGCCTTTGAGAATGTTGATGTCTTCATTTGGGCAATGATGGCAGCCTTGCTATCGGCAGCATTGTGGCTAAATATCGCTACATATTTTAAAGCACCAGTTTCAACCACGCACTCAATCGTCGGTGGGGTGATGGGGGCAGGTATTGCTGCCGCTGGATTTTCGATTGTTTCTTGGGGGACAATGGGTAAAATTGCCATGTCTTGGGTTATCTCCCCTGTCCTGGGTGGTGTGATTGCAGCAACATTCTTGTTCTTAATAAAGAAAACAATGGTTTATCAAGATGATAAAATTACTGCTTCAAAACGATGGGTACCCGTTTTTGTCGCAGTAATGTCTTGGGCATTTGTTACTTATTTAACATTGAAAGGACTAAAAAAAGTTTGGCCACACATTGTTGAAATATTTAGCTTCTTACCTGAAAGTAAAAAACCTTCATTTTTAGTTGCTGCTACTTTTGGGTTAATTATTGCTGTCATTGTTTATTTTGTAGTTAAAGTCAGTGTAGCAAAATCATCAGCAAAAATTAAAAATAGCCGTGATGGTATTAATAAATTATTTACAATTCCGTTAATTTTCTCAGCCGCATTACTTAGTTTTGCCCACGGTGCCAACGACGTCGCTAACGCAGTTGGACCACTAGCCGCTATCAATGATGCGGTGATTAATGGTGGCATTTCTGCAAAAGCAGGGATTCCACTCTGGGTCATGGCTGTTGGTGCTATCGGTATCGCTATCGGTCTGGCACTATATGGCCCAAAATTAATCAGAACCGTTGGTGGCGAAATCACTGAACTTGATCAAATGCGTGCTTTTTCTGTCGCAATGGCAGCTTCTATTACGGTAATCATCGCCTCTCAATTAGGACTACCAGTATCCTCAACGCATATCGCTATTGGTGGTATTTTCGGGGTAGGTTTTTTAAGAGAATATCTACAAGAGAATGAAACCGTCGATATTATTGAACAAGGTAAAGAGATTGTTAAGGATGAGAAAAAAACCTTAAAAGCCTACAACACTGAATTGAAAAAATTAGAGAAAAAATCTAAAAAAGAAAAGGCTGATTATAAACGTATTGTTGCTCTTTATCAGCTGATTGATGATGAGGAAGAAAAAATCAAAGAAGCTAAAAAAGAAATTAAAACAGCAAAAAGAGTACAATACGTCAAACGTGATACCGTTAAGAAAATTATTGCCGCTTGGGTCATTACTGTACCGATAGCCGCTATTTTAAGTGCAATGGTATTCTTTATGATAAAAGGGATTGTTTTATAAAATAAGTGGAATAATTTAATTTTTGAGACAAGGCTTGCCCGTCGCAGACAGTATAGCTAATACGGCAAGATGGCATAACGTAGTATCAAGAATTAAGCTATTTTGCTATACCTTATAGTCTAACCGATAGACTGCCTAGCATTTCGATATGATATGCTAGGCTTTTTTAAATATAGTGTTTGAAATATAGTGTTTGAAATATAGTGTTTGAAATATAGTGTTTTAAATATAGTGTTTTAAATATAGAGAAAGAACAGGAGCTACACTTTGTTAAAAAAAATATTATTACCCGTTATCTTACTCGTCTTATCCTATGGCTTTTGGATCAGTGAAAATTTTAAGGAAATTGCTGCTGGGGTGGCAATTTTCCTCTTTGGAATGGTTGCTCTTGAAGAGGGTTTTAAGGCATTTTCTGGTGGGACATTAGAAAAAGTACTCAAAAAATCTACGAGTAATTTAGCCAAAAGCACCACCTTTGGCTTTATCGCCACCGCCTTAATGCAGTCTAGCTCACTGGTATCAGTATTGACCATTTCTTTTTTAGGTGCAGGGCTAATTGAGTTAGTACAAGGTATCGGTATTATTTACGGGGCAAATATTGGTACCACAACAGGTGCGTGGCTAATGGCGGGATTTGGTTTAAAAGTTAAAATTTCTGCTTATGCAATGCCGATGTTGGTCTTTGGTGTCATCCTGATTTTCCAAAAAAGTAGAACCCTACAAGGGATTGGCTATATTTTAACAGGGCTTGGTTTCTTGTTTTTAGGTATTCATTATATGAAAGACGGTTTTGAGGCTTTCAAAAACACCATCAACCTAACCGATTTTGCTGTTTCAGGTTTCAAAGGATTGCTGATTTTTATCGGTATCGGTATTTTAGCCACCGTAGTGATGCAAAGCTCTCACGCCACCATTATTTTGGTTATCGCCGCCTTGGCAGCGGGGCAAATTACGTATGAAAATGGTTTAGCTCTGACTATCGGTGCGAACATCGGTACAACGATTACTGCCATTATCGGTTCATTAAGCTCAAACATTGATGGAAAACGCTTGGCAGGCGCACATTTCATTTTTAACATCACAACAGCCATTGTTGCAGTTATTTTAATTAATCCGATTATTGCTTTGGTTGGTAACATTGCTGATCTGTTAGGTATTGCCCCTGATAATCATACCTTACGGTTAGCTGTTTTTGATAGCTTTTTCAAAATAATGGGCGTAGTGATTATGCTACCATTCACAAATAAATTAGTGTGGTTTTTAGAAAACTTCATTCGATCATCGGTAGTGAAAGAAACGGACATTAGCGTTTCCAAAAATCGCTACTTAAATGATTCTGTATTAGAACTACCAGATACCGCAATGCGTGCTTTAATTCGAGAAACACACCATCTATATGATAATGCAGTAGCAATTATTGCCCACGGCTTGAACCTAAAACAGAGTAATATCTTTTCTAATTTACCGATAGATGAGGTTATTGCCGATAACTATCGTGATGAACCAATAGACATTGATAAATATTATCATTATAAAATTAAAAATTTATACGGGGAAATTGTAGATTTCTCAACCAAAGCACAAGCTAGTATGAATAAAGAAAACATTAAACAACTTTATCAAATCAAACTAGCTAACCGAGATATAGTAGAAGCCATCAAAGGCACAAAACATTTACAGAAAAATCTAAAAGTGTATCTCAATAGCAATAACCCTTATATTAAAGAACAATATGAAAATATTAGGATGAATTTGACTAAGCTTTTACGAAAAATTGATCAAGTTTCAACGATCAAGGAAGAAGACAAAGCAATTCTACTACTTTCCAAAGAAAAATTAGCAATTAAAAAGAATGACATCGCATTAAACAAGGTAATAGATAATTTAATCCGAAAAGATTTAATTACCAATGAAATGGCAACCTCTTTGATGAATGATTTATCCTATACAAAACATATCTCAAAAAATATCATTTCCATGACAGAAATTATTTTCACATTGAGTAATGAAAGCATTAAAAGTTTAAGCGGTTATATTACCGATGACAACGACGAAGAATTTGACCTACTGATAAAAGGAGAAGAAGATGGGAATTAAACAATTTATTCAAGATGTACAAGCGTTTCTTGATATTGATGATTTTAGTGAATTAAAAAAGAAAAAAGCCCTTAAAAAATTACTAAAACAACTAGATAATAGAAAAGATGAAGTCAAAAACTTACTCGCTAATGAACTAGACGATACCGAACGCAAAGAAGCTCAAGAAGAGCTAGAGCTAATCAAATACCAAATTAAAAAAGGTAAAAAGCTATTAGCCAAACTAAAAAAAGATAAATGATCCTATCAGTTAGTTAATATTCAATATAGGCTATCGGGATTTTAATATAAGCTATCGGTGTTTCAAGAACAAGCTATCGGCATTTGAAATATCCGATAATCGTTCTATTTCACGCAAAACTCTTATCCACCAGTCACTAAAATTATGCTATCATGGTCGATTAAATTTATTTATTTCATCAAAGCAATTATATGGAAACACAACCAAATTGGGAACAACGCACAATAGAACGTATTGCACTCGCAGGTATCAAAGAACAAAAACGCAGTCGGCGTTGGAGCATTTTCTTCAAAATACTTTTTTTTGTTTATCTAACATTTATCATCGCTTCATTTTTCATGAAGGCAAAAAACACACCAACGTATGATATTTTTGGGCAAAAAACGGCCCTTATTACCGATAGCCATATTGCACTCATTCGCTTAAATGGCGTGATTGCACCAAATGAACTCGCCAGTGCTGAAAATTTAAATGCGACCCTTCGCAAAGCAATGAGCAGTGATGAGGTAAAAGGTGTTGTCTTATTAGCCAATAGCCCAGGTGGATCACCTGTACAATCCTCAGAAGTGTATCAAACGATTCGCTCGTTGAAAAAAGAATATAACAAACCGATACTGACATCTGTTGGCGATACTTGTGCCTCAGGCTGCTATTATATTGTCTCAGCAACGGATGAAATTTATGCTGATAAAAATAGTGTTGTTGGCTCTATTGGTGTGATTTCACAGGGTTTTGGTTATAGCGAATTAGCAAAAAAATTGGGGATTGACTTACGTACAATTACCGCTGGAGAAAACAAAGACTTCATGAATCCTGCTAGACCGATGACCGAAAAAGAGATTGCTTTTTTAAAAGCATTATTAGGTGATATTCATCAAAACTTCATCACCGCAGTAAAGGAGGGTCGTGGCGAGAAATTAGCGGACAATCCTGAATTATTTTCGGGGCTTTTTTGGGTAGGCGATAAAGCTAAACAATTAGGACTGGTTGATGGATTTGCCACTCCTCTGGAAGTCGCAAAAAAAATTGGTAATTACCCTGTTTATGATTATATGTTCCAAGATCCATTTGAAAAGGTATTGGAAAAAATAGGGGTTGAGGCAGAAAATGCCATCGGTGATGCGATGGGTCATGGATTACAAAACGCACTTTCACCTAAAAGTCAGATAGACTTTAAGTAATTGTTTACCTATTGTTTACAGATTTGCTAAAATAGCACGAATTTTGAATTTTATTAATTGAGTAATTATTATGTCATTAGAAGATATTAGAGAAAAGAAACACAGCAAAGGGGTTTATATTGTTATCGGTTTATTATTAGTTGGTATGGCAGGATTTGGTACCAGCCAATTTGGTTTAGGTGGTGGTAGTTCACGCCAAACTTTATTAAGTACAGGCGATACCGAAGTCAGCGTTAGAGAGTATGACAATATGCTACGCTACATTCAGCAAAGCAATCCTAATTTAGATGAAAGTCAAACCAAAGCAGTGGCAATTGCTAGTCTAAAACAACGTTTGGCATTATCAGATTACTTAAATAAACACCCATTTTCTGCAAGTAATGCACAAATTAATTCGGCGATTCGCAACAATCCAACTTTCTTTGAAAACGGCAAATTCAGTGAAGAAGTTTTCAAAAGAAAAGTCAAACAAATTGCGGGAACAGCAAAAAACTACCGTCAATCAGTTTCAAAAGACTTATCAACGCAAGATTTCCAAGTGTCTATTGCAGGCACAGGTATTGTGAGTAGTGCAGAAGTAGCACCTTATGTCGCAATGCAAAGCTTATCCAGAGATATTAGCGTCGCTAAAATCCCTGCAAGCCGTTTCACTGCTACCGCCGACGAAAAAGACATTAACGATTATTACGATGCGCATAAAGATAACTTTATGACCGAGGAAAAATTCGACATTGAGTATATCGACTTTGACCCTGAAAGTATTGCCAAAGCAGTCGCTGTATCTGATGAAGAACTTGTGGCAAAACTTGCCCCACCACGTCAGGCAAGCTATTATTTATTTGCTGATGAAGCCACTGCAAAAGCCGCCTTTGACAGCGTTGCCAATGGTAAAAAAATGTCAGAACTTACCAAGACATTAGGTGATAAAATCGAAGACAAGGGCGACTTAGGCGAATTATCCTCAGTAGCAACCGCTGATGCACTAATCCCACAATCAGCGATTGATGCTATTTTTGCACTCAACAAGGTGGGTGATGTCACTGCACCGATGACTGTTGATGGTAGTGTTTATTTATTTGAATTGAATAAGAAAGTCACTACACAACTAAGTGATAGTGCTAAAGCACAAGCAAAACTGACCTTACAATTGAAAAAAGCGGCACCAAAAATCGCTGAGTTAAATGAAAAATTAAACAAAGCCGTTTTTGAAAATACCACACCAAGTCTAGAAACAATTAATGAAAGCACTGAGCTACCCATCGAAAAAACTGGTTTGATAACAACCAATGATAAAAATACAGTGATTGCAAAACCTGAAATATTAGCAGCAATTCAGCAAAGCAAAAAAGTTATCGGTAAATTACAAGAACCTGTCACTGTCGGTGACCGAGTATTTCTATATCGCTTTGTTAATGTTGAAAAACCACAGCAAAAGCCGTTATCAGACGTTAAAACCAATGTTGAAAGGTTAGTTGTTGCCAACAAAATCAAAGAACAAATGCAAACAGCAGCGAAAAGGTTGATTGAAACAACTAAAAAAGATGGCTTAACTACTGCAGCCCAAATAGATGGCTACACAACACAAAGCTATAAAAACTTCACTGGAAAAGTTGAAAAAGACGGTGTTTTAGACCCTATCGCCGCCATGCTAATTGCCCAACAGTCGCCACAATTAGGCAAAGAAAAAGCCAGCGAAATACTTTCCCCAATGGGCGACAGTTATGTCTTTGTGACCGATGATGTGCGTTTAGGCAATAGTAATGATGAGAAAAATACTGAAATGAAACAGCAAATTGCTAATGCCTTAGCCGTAGAAGTGGGCAGAAATGAATTGAGTGACTTTTTATCATCAATTACCCAACGTGCCCAAATCAAAGACCGATCGGCTGAATTATTACAGCAATAAGAAGGTAGTAGAGAGCTTACGCACAATATTAAATGAGAACAAAAACAATGAAAAAGATTTTACCGATAGGCTTATTGCTCGCCTTATCAGCCTGTACTTTTAATAATAACAATGGACAATTTAATCTTGACCTCAACCAGTTTGATCACCAACCCGTACAAACTGGTAGCGTTATAGGTATCTACCGAACGAAACAAATCAACGGTGACCGCTTTGAAGAAATGAAAATTCAGGCTATCGGTAAAGCGTTTTATCAAATCACTATCAATACACCGAACAATCCAAAAGGGTGTTCGTTTAGTGGCAAGGCACCAATCACCCATGGGCAACTACGACTACCTTTATCGACAGTCAACCCTAAACTTAATTCAGTGATGAAAATTACTGTTATTGGCAATAAAGCAGTTGTTGATACGACTCGACCAGAGCATTTTAATGACTTAAAAAGCTTCTGTTTCAGTGGTTCATTAGTGGGTAGCTATTATCGCATGCCGAATTAATTGCCATACGGAATAACCATCCAAAATCCCTTAATGCAAATGTATTAAGGGATTTTTTTAGTTAGACTTCCTAAAAAATCCCATTTTGAGCGAAAATAGTTATTTCCAAATATTCACCTACTTGATGTAAACACTGTTTTGAAAATGGCTATTTGCATCCAGACGACACTATTTTCATAAAGTCCTTAGTCATCCAAATTATATGTACACAGGCGTAGAGGCGTATTGCATACGCCTGCAGGTGTTCGGTATTGAAATGAAAAACCGATGACTAAATTATATTTTTAAATACCGATAGCCTAATACATTAAGACTATAGTGAAATAGCTTAATTCTTAGTACGGCGTTATGCCGTCTTGCCGTATTCATTATACTGTCCGCGACGGCAACCCTTGTATCAAAAATTAATCTATTCCACTATATAGTTTTTATTTCTCATACATTAATCTGGTCCAGGCGTATGCAATACGCCTCTACAATAGATTAAATTCTGGCCAGCTTAGTCGCTGATGATTTAGCTGATAAATAGATGATTTGTATTTAATCTAACCCCAAAAACAAGCTATCGGTGTTTGAAATTATCAATAAAATTTTGCAATTGCTATTACCCATGTCAAGTTATTTCACATAAAACTTGATACCAGCTGGCAATAAAAAATCCCTTAATGCAAACGCATTAAGGGATTTTTTATTATCCGATAAATTTATTTATTATACGGTGACATTGTCTCTGGTAACCACAGTGATATTTGTGGAACATAAGTAATCAATATCAAGAAAACGAGCAATAGCATTAACCAAGGCAAACACGCCTTAATAACCCAGCCCATACTTTTCCCCGTAATACCCGAGGCAACAAATAGATTCAGCCCGACAGGTGGCGTCAACATACCAATTTCCATGTTGACCACCATAATAATCCCTAAGTGGATTGGGTCAATGCCAAGCTGTTTGGCTATCGGTAATAGAATCGGTGCCATAATCAAAATAATGGCTGACGGTTCCATAAAGTTTCCTGCCAACAATAACAAGATATTCACGATAATCAAAAATACCCACGGCGACACATCCATACCGATAATGGTTTCTGCAATCTGATGCGGAATTTTTTCAGTCGTTAAAACGTGTGCAAAAATCATCGCATTGGCAATAATAAATAACAGCATTGCCGACACTTTTACTGCATTAATGACCACTTGGCGAACTTCTGGGTCCAATGGTGATTTAATCGTTGACGTAAAGAATTGTACGATGGCACGAACCACTGCAACACCGATAGCTTCATCTGCTTTCTTCCACGGCACACCTTTTAGTGGTCCCATATCACGGTAACCAAAGATAACGACAAAAAAGGCATAAATCGCTGCTACCGACGCGGCTTCAGTTGGTGAAGCAACGCCTAAATAAATCGAACCTAATACCAGCACAATCATCATCAAACCACCAAAGGCTTTCGCCCCTGTGATAAATAAATGCTTAAAGCCGACAAATTTTTCAGTCGGGTATTTCTTAATGACTGCAACGATATAAATCGCCACCATTAATAATCCCCCCATCATCAATCCAGGGATAACACCTGCCATAAACATTTTAGACGCAGATTCTTCGGTTGCTGCTGAATAGACCAGCATCACAATTGACGGTGGAATCAAAATCCCCAACGTACCCGCATTGGCAATCACACCCGTAGCAAAACTTTCAGGATAGCCTGCACGCACCATACCACCGATAACAATCGTACCGATAGCCGCTACCGTAGCAGGGCTTGACCCAGAAATCGCGGCAAAAATCATACACGCCACCACCGAAGCCATCGCCAGACCACCACGCACGTGACCGATAGAGGCAATGGCAAAATCAATAATGCGTTTGGCGACACCACCTGTTGATAAAAATCCCGAAGATAAAATAAAAAACGGAATGGCTAATAACGTGTAGTGTTCTGAGGTTGCCTCTAAAAACTTCAAAGCAACAGACGGCAACGAATCATCGGAAAAGAATAAAATTGTGATAATACTCGATAATCCTAATGAAAATGCTACAGGAACACCGATAAGCATTAAGAAAAAGAGTAAAAAGAATAATACAAAAACGGTCATTGAAATATCTCCTATCTATGATTTAACTTTTGGGTTGTTAGGCTGTTCAAAATCTTCATCTAACAAGATACTTTCAGCTAAATCCATTGACTCTTCGGCTTCGCCAACGTGTTGCAAAACGTGAAGATTGTTATATCGTAACACTTGCCAAAAAGCTTCAATGAAGCGAAAAGCAATTAGTGTAAAACCAACGACTAACACTGATGCAGGAATCCACGTCTGTATCGGTAAATCATCAAGCTCAATACCAATCTGATAATCTTCCCAAACATAGTTAATTGCACCATATAAATAAACTCCCGCATAAACCAAACAAGCAGACAAAGCAACCAATGCTGCTACTCTTGCTGTAGTGCCATTGAGCTTATCAACAACAAAATCGATACCGATATGGGCTTTCTCACGAATACAATAAGATGCACCAACCAGCACCATCCACGAATTAATAATTAGCGTCAATTCCTGTGCCCACATAATGCCGTGATTAAAAACAAATCTTGCCACTACTTCAGCAAAGACAAGCACCGTCATTGACACTAACAAGATAGAGAGAAACCCTTCTTCTATTTTATGAATAACATTTTTCAACATAATGATTACCTATAAAGTAAGTTAGGGCGAACAAATGAATTTGTCCACCCTAATTAAATACTACTCAATAAATGAAATTATTTATTACTTTCTACTGCTGCCTCGATGACATCGGCACCGATATCGCCTTCAAACTTTTTCCATACAGGTTTCATTTTTTCAACCCATTGTTGACGTTGTGCATCAGTTAATTGATGAACTTTTGTCACGCCTGATTTAACAATTTTTTCTTTATCGCCAGCCGCTTTTTCTGCTGATAATTTGTTACCCAAGACTAAAGCTTCTTTTAATGAATCTTTAACAATCGCTTTTTGCTCATCATCTAATGAATTCATAAATTTTTTCGAAGTTACGACCATATAATCTAATAACCCATGATTGGTTTCGGTAATATCTTGTTGAACTTCGAAAAATTTCTTAGAGTAAATATTTGACCAACTGTTTTCCTGACCATCGATTGCTTTGGTTTGTAGTAAGGTAAATACTTCTGAGAATGGTTTTTTCAAAGGAATCGCATCAACGGCTTCGAATTGTGCTTCCAAAACATCAGAGCTCATAATGCGGAATTTTTGTCCTTTAGCATCAGCTGGCACCAATAATGGTTTGTTGGCAGATAATTGCTTCAAACCATTGTGTAAGTAACCTAAACCAATAATGCCCTTTTTCTCCATTGCATTTAATAATGCTTGACCTTTTTCGCCCTGTTGGAATTTTTCCACGGCGTTCATATCTTTGAATAAGAAAGGCAAATCAAAAACTTGTAATTTTTTAGTAAAACGAGAGAATTTTGATACAGATGGAGCCGCCATTTGTACATCACCTAATAACAAAGCCTTCAACACTTTCTTATCATTAAATAGCTGTGAGTTCGGATAAACTTCAACAACCATTTTACCGTCTGATTTTTTCTCCACTAATTCTTTAAATTTCAGTGCCATTTGCCCTTTTGGGGTATCGACTGCCACTACGTGAGAAAATTTAATGGTCACATCTTGTGCCAATGCAACACCAGCAAATAATGCCAGAGATAATAGTGCGTGCTTTGTTTTCATAATGAAACTCCTTAATAAACTTCATGGTTAATATAATTTCGACCAGATAATAATACAAAACCCACACAAATACAATAAGAATTTTATTATTTATATAAAAATAGATTATAGACAATAAATCATGAAATACCGATAGCTTGTTTTTCTATGACTAGAAGAATTTTTTTATAATAAATTAACGAAATTTACTTGTTTTTTATATAACAAACCCTATTTATCGGTTAATTACTCGTGACAGCGAGGAAAAATCGTGGCAAAATAGCCAATAATTTTTTACAATATGTAAAATTATACTTTTTATTTCAAACAGAGGAAAAAACAAAATGAGTAATATTGAAGAACGTGTAAAGAAAGTTATCGCTGAACGTTTAAGCGTTGAAGAAGGCGAAATTAAAAATGAATCACACTTTATTGATGATTTAGGTGCTGATTCTTTGGATTTAGTTGAGTTGGTAATGGACTTAGAAACTGAGTTCGATATTACTATCGAAGATGAACAAGCAGAAAAAATCACTTCTGTTCAGTCTGCAATCGACCAAATCGAAGCAAACCTTGGCTAATTTGACTACGGTCATTTTACCAACAGGTTGATGAAAAGATAAAAGCAGGCTAGATTTCTAGTCTGCTTATTTTTTTATTGTGTATCAACTGATTATACATACTAGAAAAACAACTAACTATTGATAAAATAGACGAAGTGATAACCAATTTACCCCCACCGTTGAAAAGGGTGGAATATCGTTTTTCTAATATGTTAAGCGTTTTCTAGATACACAATAAATTATGTACACATCAATTCATAATGGACGTGAAAAATAATCACTCCTAAATTAATAGGGAAAACTCAATGAAAAAACGTGTTGTTATTACAGGAATGGGGGCTGTTACACCGATAGCCAATAATGTTAAAGAAACGTGGGAAGGATTACTGGCAGGGAAAAGCGGTATTGCAGACATTGCTGCTTATGATGCCAGCGATTTACCTGTGCGTTTTTGTGGCGAAGTCAAAAACCTATCTACCGATGACGTTATCCCAAAAAAAGAAGCCCGTAAAATAGAACCGTTTATTCAATATGCCTTAATGGCTGCTGATGAAGCCATTCGTGATTCGGGATTAACCATTAATGAAAACAACACTGAACGCACCGCTGTGCTAGTCGGTGCAGGTATCGGTGGATTGGGCGGCATTACCGAAGGACATAAAACCTTTTTAGAACGTGGGGCTAGACGAATCACCCCATTTTATGTGCCACGCAGTATTGTCAATATGGCAGCAGGACATATTTCTATGCACTTTGGCATTAAAGGCCCCAGTATTGCCACAGCCACAGCCTGCACCACAGGCACACACAGCATCGGTCAAGCCGTCCGAATGATTCAATATGGCGATGCCGATATTGCTATCGCTGGTGGTGCTGAAATGGCATCCTGTGCTATGGGCATGGCAGGATTCGCTGCCGCCAAAGCATTATCCACCAATAATGATAATCCAACTGGGGCAAGTCGCCCGTGGGACAAAGACCGTGATGGTTTTGTTTTATCCGATGCCGCAGGTATTGTTGTGCTAGAAGAATTAGAAGCCGCCAAAGCCCGTGGAGCAAATATCTATGCCGAGGTCGTCGGTTTTGGGATGAGTAGTGATGCTTATCATATTACCACACCACCAGCCGACGGTGATGGGGCTTACCGTGCAATGAAAAATGCCGTAGCCGATGCAGGCATTAGTGCTGATGAACTCGATTACATCAATGCCCACGGTACATCAACACCACTGGGGGATAAAGCAGAATTTAGTGCTGTTAAACGCCTATTAAATGGCAAAATGGACACCGCAAAAATGAGCTCAACCAAGTCAATGACAGGTCACGCATTAGGTGCTGCGGGTGCAATTGAGGCAATTTTTACCGCCCTTGCGATCAAAAATAATATTGCCCCACCAACCATTAACTTGGATAACCCAGAACCTGAATTTGCTGAAATGGATTTAATCCCACACACAGCAAAAGCATTTGAAATTAATTATGCCCTATCGAATTCTTTTGGGTTTGGTGGCACAAATGGTTCGTTGTTGTTTAAGAAATATACAGACTAAATTATTATCGATTCCCTACCCCTACGTTGTGAAATCTTTCTGACAACGTGGGGGTAAAATAAATCAAAACTACCAATGCCAAGTCAAACTCTCAATCACACAACCGATGTTTATCAGTTGCACCGACAATGCCCTAATGTCTTTCCTTTTTTATTAGAATCGGTGGCGGAAAATCCGAAAATCGGACGCTATGATATTTTGTTTTATCGCCCACAGGAAATCATCACATTAGATAACTTATCCGACGATGATTTTTTAGAAAAATTTGATAAAAAATGGCGAAAAAATCAACACGACGAAGACACCACTATTTCCACCGATATTCCCTTTCGTGGGGGCTGGTTTGTCTTTTTCAGTTATGAATTAGCCGAACAAATTGAGCCAACCTTATCGCTGACTGCCTCGCCCTACCCGATTGCCTATGCGGCGAAATGTGGTGCGGCGATTGTGGTGGACAAAGTAAAAAAACAAACACATTTAGTCGCTGATTTATCCGAACCGATGGCGATTGCGGAAATACAAAGTTATTTGGATAAGGTCGTTGAAAATACCGATAGCCACACCGATAACGATATTGAACTATCGGTATTTGTAAAAGAAGATAACGAACATCATTTTACCGATGGTGTAGAAAAATCTCGACAATACATTATTGACGGCGATGTGTTTCAAGTCAATTTATCACGAGCGTGGCAATTTGATTTGCCTAGCACCGATACCGATGTCCTTTATCATAAATTACGTAAAGAAAATCCTGCCCCCTTTGCAGCCAGTTGTCATTTAACGTTTGAACAAAACGGCGACACCGATAGCGTATCGATTTTATCGTCATCACCTGAACGCTTGATTTCTATTCGTGGCGGGCAAATTGAAACTCGCCCGATTGCTGGCACTAGACCACGTCATCAGGAGGAAGAAAAAGACAAAGCCCTATCGAGTGAACTTATCGGTCATTTCAAAGAACGAGCTGAGCATATTATGCTGATTGATTTAGAACGCAATGACTTGGGGCGAATTTGCCAAGCAGGTACGGTCAAAGTTGATGAACTAATGACGGTGGAAAGTTATGCCCACGTGCATCACATCGTCAGCAACGTTATCGGTCAAATTCGTGATGACATTAGCCCCGCTGATGCCATCCGAGCCGTTTTTCCAGGTGGCACGATTACAGGTTGCCCAAAAGTGCGTTGTATGGAAATCATTCACGAACTCGAACAAACCTATCGGGGTGTTTATACGGGATCACTCGGTTATGTTAATCACAACGGCGATATGGACACGAATATTTTAATCCGCACTTTTGCCTGTCATCACGATAAAGTGGAATTCCGAGCAGGTGCAGGCATTGTCTATGACTCAATTGCCAAACACGAACTCAAAGAAACCAGAAATAAAGCCAAGGGGTTATTGAGAGCGTTATGAAATATTTATCTATTTGTTAAATGTTGAAAATTCTCTCCCCCATCCTAACCTTCCCCCGCTGGGGGAAGGAACTAGCTTCTCTAATGTTTTAATTTTTTTACAAATACACAACTGGTACAATGAACATTATGAAACAAGAAAATAGCAAAAATTTACCGATACAACTTATCGCCTACGGTATTGTCATTATCTTGTGCATTACCCTATCGGTATTGCATTTAACCAATGATAACTGGTTAAGCCTAGCCACTTATTTAATCTTTTTCGTTACTACATTAAGCCTTTGCAAGACAACAA
>PDWI01005487.1_pt1 | contig 16352 bp, 17 predicted proteins | sample 1430891 | NCBI WGS metagenome assembly PDWI01 (sample SAMN01162508, study PRJNA174530) | Oral metagenome, whole genome shotgun sequencing project. | biome: Marine environment; feature: Marine mammal; material: Swab sample of the gingival sulcus; isolation source: swab sample of gingival sulcus...
GCGTCCATGACCGTGGAAACGCCTTTTTTTGCCAAGCCGTCAAGGTAGCTTTGTATGGCAGGTGCAAGCAGTGCAGGGTCAACTTTAGGCATCGCCGCCGCCATATAAGGAATCAGCGCAAATTCTTTCACCCAACCGGTTTTACGACCGTTTTCATCTTTGACAAAGAAAGATAAACCTTCTTTTAAGTCAGGGGTATTTTCGTCAATACCAAAAGCGGCAAGTGCCGCGCTATTCAACCAATAACTGTGACCACTACTATCGAGTAAAATCACAACTGTTTTAGGAAAGATTTCATCAATTTCCTTTCTATCAGGCCCTTTTACACCCCACAGTGGATTTGACCAGGTACCGACCATTAAGAAAGGCAACTCAGGGTTTTCTTTGGCAATTTTGCGTAAATAGTCGTAGGTGTCTTCTTTTGAGGTTGTCGGCAGTTGATATTTTGCCAATTCGCCATTACTAGAGGTAACGGCAACCATACCGGGGTGAGCGTGGCTGTCGATAAACGACGGCATAACAAATTTTCCTTTTAAGTCATCGACTTTAGTATCTTTGCCGACGTATTCAGCCACTTTGTCATTACTACCGACAAAGACGATTTTGCCATCATCAATGGCGATAGCCTCGGCATATGGTTGTTTGGCGTTTTCGGTGAGAATGTCGCCGTTTTTCAAAACCATATCAGCAGGATCAGCGGCCAGTGTCATTTGTGTCGTCAAACTGGCAATTAACAGGGTAAGTAGGTTTTTTTTCATGGGTTTTATCTCGTCAGGTTTAGTTAAAAATAAGGGGGTTAATGTGGTACTAAGACCGGTTTTTTTCAGCGTAAGCCAAAAATTCTTCTGTAAAAAAAGTGGCAAATTTTTCGGTAATTCTTTCAAATTGTTGGCATTCTTCTTCGCCAATATGTTGGAGTACACGCTCTTCCATGACTAAAACAGGTTGTAAAGCTTCATCGGCATAAACTTTGCCTTCATCAGTCAACGTCACCAGTTTTTCTTTGTTATTACGACCTGGTAAAAACTCAACATACTGATCATCATGCAGTTTTTTAATAATGGTATTGACGCTTTGTTTAGGTAACCCCCATTCCTCGGCAATTTGCTTTTGTGTACAGGTTTGATTATGTCGCAATGCCCCTAACACCATCATACCGTTATAAGTCATGCCCTGTGCTTTGGCGCATTCATGATACAGCTTGGTAATTTTACCGAGATGGACGGCAATCTTATCCATTTGTTGGCGGTAGTTCATCATGCTTGCTCCTGGCTTATGAAATCTTTTTGCGAGTAAAAAATGCTTTTATATTTATCCAAAATTCTTTACCTAATAGCACTAACGACAGCCAAAAAAATACTTCCCCGGCAATCAGTAATAGTGTGGTAAAGCTCGCAACTTGTACTTTCGTTATATCCAAAAAAGGTAACAAAGCAATCACGCCCCACGCCACAAAAGAAAGAATAAATAGTATATAACCGAGTGTTTTTTTCATTAATGGATAGTCTTAAATGATAGTCCTAATGCGTACCATTATAGTACGAAAAAAGACTATTGCAAATATATTTATGCACACCAATAGCGGGACTTTCCGTAAACGCACTGGCACTGAATTCGGCAGGACACCGGTAAACAAAGAGACACACCCGAAATTTTCATGGCAGCCCGACGCAGAATGCCATCCTGCTTAACTGCGTCGGTTCGTGTTTATATGCCTTGTGCTTCAAAAATGAGCTTTTTCCAGTGGGCAGGCCCGGTTTGATGAACCGATACGCCTTCTGAATCGACCGCAACAGTGACAGGCATATCGCGCACTTCAAATTCGTAAATTGCCTCCATGCCCAACTCAGGGAATGCCAACACTTCGGCTTTTACTATGGCCTTGGACACCAGGTACGCCGCACCGCCCACTGCCATTAGGTACACAGATCGGTGCTTTTTAATACTTTCAACAGCCTTGGGGCCACGTTCGGCTTTACCAATCATACCCAGCAGCCCGGTGGCATCCAGCACTTGATCAGTAAATTTATCCATGCGCGTTGCCGTTGTCGGGCCTGCCGGGCCAACCGCTTCATCGCGTACCGGATCAACCGGCCCAACGTAGTAAATAAAACGACCTTTCAAATCAACCGGCAGCTCCTCACCACGGTTCAGAATTTCCACAATCCGCTTATGGGCCGCATCACGCCCTGTCAGCATTTTTCCTGACAGCAGTAACACCTCACCCGGCTTCCAGCTTTGTACCTCCTCTGGCGTGACGGTATCCAGATTAACACGGCGCGAGTTTTCACCTGCTTCATAGGTAATGTCCGGCCAGTCTTCAAGGCTTGGCGGTGTTTGCAAAGCAGCACCACTACCATCCAGTGTAAAGTGGGCATGACGTGTCGCTGCACAGTTAGGAATCATACAAACCGGCAATGAGGCAGCATGTGTTGGATAGTCTTTGATCTTGATATCCAGAACCGTGGTCAGGCCACCCAAGCCTTGCGCACCGATACCCAACTCATTCACCTTATCCATGAGCTCCAAACGCAGCTCCTCAATACGATTCCGAGGGCCACGCTCACGCAGTTCCTGAATGTCTATGGATTCCATTAACGACTCTTTCGCCATTAACGCGGCTTTTTCTGCCGTGCCACCAATGCCAATACCCAACATCCCCGGCGGGCACCAGCCCGCACCCATTGTTGGCACGGTTTTTAATACCCAGTCCACAATACTGTCACTAGGGTTTAGCATGGCCATTTTGGTTTTATTTTCAGAGCCACCACCTTTTGCCGCCAGCTCCACCTCAACGGTATCACCGGGAACAACTGACATGTGAATCACAGCCGGGGTATTGTCCTTAGTATTGCTACGCTGACCGGCAGGGTCTGCCAAAATAGAGGCGCGTAGTACATTATCTGGGTGGGTATAAGCGCGGCGGACACCCTCATTAATCATGTCCTCTACACTAAGCTCCCCTTCCCACTGCACATTCATCCCAATGCGTATGAATACTGTCACAATGCCCGTATCCTGACAGATGGGTCGATGGCCTTCTGCGCACATGCGTGAATTTACCAGAATTTGTGCAATCGCATCTTTTGCCGCTTCAGACTTTTCACGTTTCCACGCATCATACATTGCGTCCACAAAGTCTTTCGGGTGGTAGTAGGATATATATTGTAAGGCATCGGCGACACTGTCAATCAGGTCTGCCTGTTTGATTATGGTCATTATCTCTCCTAGTTGTTAATGCTCAACGGTCGTGCAAATACCCAGCAAGACGGCCATCGAATCACTCACCAACAATTCGGTGGTGGCTTGCGGGGGTGAAATCTTTTACTTAGCCCTGTATTGGCTTATTAACTGCTTCCGTATGTAGGTTATAGAGCCATTATACCTCGAAGCGTATCAAGCAAGATTTGTTGCTCATCATTTTGCGCCACGATATTCCCCAGTAGCAAATCAAAAACGGTTGGGTCTTCGATCTGCAACAGTGCTTTAAAGGCACGTTGCTGGCTGGGTTCTGCATCCATATAAATCTGATCCAGATACCGATTCATCACAATATCCAGCTCTTTTGTACCGCGTCGGCAACGCCACCGTAGCTGACTTAATTCACTCATTTCACCTCTCCTGCCAATATTGCCTGAGTCACAATGAAAAAACTCCGGCGGATCAGTAAAAACGTACTTTACTGGCCTCAACCGGAGTCTGTTAATTCTGAACGCTGTTGTTACGTTTAGACTTTACGCTCAACCATCAACTGTTTGATCTCAGCGATTGCCCTTGCGGGATTCAATTCCTTCGGGCAAACATCCGTACAGTTCATAATAGTGTGACAACGGTAAAGCTTGAATGGATCTTCCAAGGCATCCAGACGCTCACCCGTTGCATCATCACGCGAGTCTTTGATCCAGCGGTGCGCATTCAACAGTGCCGCAGGGCCAAGATAGCGATCGCTGTTCCACCAGTAACTTGGGCAACTGGTTGAACAACAGGCACACAGGATGCACTCATACAAGCCATCCAGCTTTTTGCGATCTTCAACCGACTGCACACGCTCCTTGTCCGGTGGAGCTGGTGTATCGGATTTTAGCCACGGCTCAACCGACGCGTACTGCGCGTAGAAATTCGTCAAGTCAGACACCAAGTCTTTTACGATGGGCTGGTGAGGCAATGGGTAGACCTTCACTTCCCCTTCCACATCGGCAATCGCCTTGGTACACGCCAGCGTATTGCGCCCGTCGATATTCATCGAGCACGAACCACAAATACCTTCACGACAAGAACGACGCAGAGACAGGGTCGAGTCCATTTCATTCTTGATCTTTAACAGCGCATCCAGAATCATCGGGCCGCAGGTATCCAGATCAACTTCATAAGTATCCAGCGAAGGATTTTTACCCGACTCTGGATCGTAACGATAAACTTTGAAGACCTTAATGTTAGTCGCACCTTCCGGCGCTTTATACGTCTTACCCGTCATCACAATAGAGTTAGAGGGCAATGTAAATTCAGCCATGATTCGCTCCTAGTAAACGCGTTTCTTAGGTGGAATAACTTCACAATCATCAGATAGGGTGTACATATGCACCGGACGGTAGTCAATCGACACCTTGCCCGTTTTAGTATCCACCCATGCTAATGTGTGCTTCATCCAGTTCTCGTCATCACGATCAGGAATATCATCGCGGGCATGTCCGCCACGACTCTCATCACGATTGGCCGCACCACACATGATGGTCTGCGCCTGAAGTAGCAAATTCTCAAGCTCCAGTGTTTCAACCAGATCAGTATTCCACTGCATACCACGGTCTTTAATGCCAACATCCTCGAAGCTTTCAAAAATTTCCTGCATTTCAACCACACCGGCATCCATGCTTTCACCCGTGCGGAAAACAGCCGCGCGCTTTTGCATCGTCCGCTGCATCTTGTCGCGGATGGAAGCGGTCGAGGTACCGCCGTTGCTATGACGTAATTTATCGAAACGCGCCATCAGCTTTTCGGTGATGGACTCGTCAAGCATCTTGTGTGGCTTGCCTTTTTCAACCAACTCAGCCGCTCGCAATGCCGCAGCACGACCAAACACCACGATATCCAGTAGCGAATTAGAACCCAGACGGTTAGCACCATGCACAGAGACACATGCCGCTTCACCAATCGCCATCAGGCCGGGCACAACCGCGTCAGGGTCGCCATCCTTCAGTGTGACCACCTCACCGTGATAGTTGGTTGGAATACCGCCCATGTTGTAATGAACCGTTGGCAGTACCGGAATCGGGTCTTTCGCTACGTCAACACCTGCGAAGACGCGCGCACTTTCCGCAATACCCGGCAGACGCTCATTAATTACTTCCGCACCCAAGTGCTGTAAGTTCAGATAGATATGATCTTTTTGTGGGCCGACACCGCGACCTTCATTAATTTCAACAGTCATCGAGCGGGAAACAACGTCTCTGGATGCCAAGTCTTTGGCATTGGGCGCATAACGCTCCATGAAACGCTCACCTTCAGAGTTTGTCAGATAGCCACCTTCACCACGTACACCTTCGGTAATCAGTACCCCTGCACCATAAATGCCGGTTGGATGGAACTGTACAAACTCCATATCCTGCAAAGGCAAACCAGCGCGTAATACCATCGCACTGCCATCACCGGTACAAGTGTGCGCGGAAGTAGCCGACTGATACGCACGACCCACACCACCTGTTGCCAAAACCACCTGATGCGCGCGGAAACGATGAATATGTCCGGTTGCCAAGTCCCAGGCAATCACACCACGACATACGCCTTCTTCATCCATGATCAGGTCAGTGGCAAAGTACTCAATGTAAAACTCTGCCTTATTCTTGAGTGACTGCTGATACAGTGCGTGCAAGATCGCATGACCCGTACGGTCAGCAGCTGCGCAAGTACGCTGTGCAGTGCCCTCACCAAAGTTTGTGGTCATACCACCAAACGGACGCTGATAAATCTTACCCTCCTCCGTACGTGAGAATGGCACCCCATAATGCTCAAGCTCAATCACTGCGGGGATGGCTTCACGACACATATACTCGATGGCATCCTGATCGCCCAGCCAGTCAGAACCCTTCACGGTGTCATACATGTGCCATTTCCAACTATCTGGCCCCATATTACCCAAGGCGGCTGACATACCACCTTGCGCTGCAACCGTGTGACTACGCGTTGGAAACACCTTGGTAATACACGCCGTACTCAAGCCTGCTGTTGCCATACCTAAAGTGGCGCGAAGTCCTGCACCACCTGCACCCACAATCACCACGTCATAGTGATGATCCATTATCTTGTAATCGCCAAGTCCCATCGAATTAGCTCCCAACCGCAATTTTTATAACTGAGAAGATGCCCAGCGCCGCAAAGAAAAAGCAAAATAACTTCATAATCAGAATACTGACCAACCGAGCAAAATGACCCGAAATATAGTCTTCCTGAATAACCTGCAAACCCTGAGCCAAATGCCAAAACGATGCAAAGATACACAAGATTAACATTACGGCATTGAACGGTGACTGCATCCACGCCACAACATTTGCATAGGTTGCCTCTGGCAGCATGGCCAAGCTAAAGCAGAACCACAGCACCAACGGCACCAAAGCCACCGCAGATACACGCTGCATCCAGAAATGATGGGTACCTTCTTTGGCCGACCCCAGCCCCTTGGCTATCGTCAGCGGACTTCTGTACTTACTCATACACTCTCTCCTTACAGAAGCGCAACGACCCACGTTGCACACGTTAGAACGCCGGTTGCAGCCAGTACAATCGGGCCCGACTTTTTGACTTCATGCTTTTCCAAGCCTTTACCAATGTCCCACATCAGGTGGCGAATACCATTGCAAAAGTGGTAATAAAGCGTCGCGGTAAAGCCGAACAACACCAGATATCCAAACCAGCTCGACAGCAGCCCCTGCACTACATTCCAACTGCTCTCTCCATTTGCGGCAGCGGCCAACGCAATTACCAGTAGGATCATTCCCATCGTCATCGCAGCACCCGTTCCGCGATGTAATACAGAAAGTTTAGCCGTCGCCGGCAGATCATAAATCTGCAAATGCGGCGACAAAGGTCGATTGTCGTTCTTTGACATGTGTTTCACCTGTTTTAGAAATCAATACAACGGCCATTCTTCTCCCAGTCGCCATAGCGAGTGGGTTCCGGGCCTTCACGTCCGCCAATTTCGGTTGCTCCCGTAGCGGTTTTATCTTTGCCAGTCTTGTCCGTGGTCGTCACTCCACTTACCGGCTGAATGTCTACCACCGTCTTTTTAACAGTGGCATCATTATCCCTGCCTGCTTTCTTTTCAGTCATATCAAACACTCCGTTTTAATGCTCGTCATGCTTGTGAAACAAGTATTCCTTGGTGCGCATTTCCATCAGGCGACTAATGGTTCGATCAAACTCAAAAGCCATACGCTTACCCACATATAACTGATCTGGCGCGGCTTCTGCCGAAGCAATCACATTGACACTGCGATCATATAATTCATCAATCAGATTCACGAAGCGACGCGCCGCATCATCCTGTAATGCAGTCATCACAGGAATGTCTGATATAAGAATCGTGTCATAGCGATTGGCTAGTTCGATGTAGTCCAGCGTAGAGCGTGCCGTTACGCATAATGCATCAAAAGTAAACCAAGCCACGCCTTTGCAGGTCTGCTTTACCGGAATGTCCCGCCCATTCACCTCAATCGCAGCGTCGCTGACCTCAGCATCGTCATCATCCCCCGCCATTGCCGCAAAATAATGCGCCAAACGCTGATCAACAGCCTCACCGGTTCCAATTTGGTAGACGTCCGCCTGCTCCAGGGCTCGCATCCGGTAATCCATCTCGCCATCAGCATTAATCACAGTGGTGTGCGTTTCCAGCAGCTCAATTGCTGGCAGAAAACGCCGGCGTTGCAACCCATCCTTGTAAAGCCCTGATGGCTCCACATTCGAGGTAGTGATCAGTGTAACGCCATTTTCAAACAAATACCTGAATAATCCACCCAATAACATCGCATCGGTAATGTCATTTACGTGCATCTCATCCAGGCAAAGCACACGAGTTTCCTCTGCAATCTGTAGCGCAACCTGCTCCAGTGGATCTTCAATATGCCCCAACTGACGAATCTGCTCATGTACAGACTTCAGAAATGAGTGAAAATGTGTACGCTGTTTTTTCTCAATCGGCAGATGTTTAAAGAAGAAATCAACGATGAAGGTTTTGCCTCTACCAACGCCTCCCCAAATATACACGCCCTTAACCAATTCTGGCTTTGCAGCTTGCTGATTTTGTCCAAAAACTGACAAAAATCGCCCAAAAGCAGATTTCTTTCTATTAATTTGCGTTATGCTAGATTCAGGCGCGGAGAGCGCCTCAAACACCGGAGACAGCACATCAATTAATGCTGCCTGGTGCTCATCCGGCAAAATATCGCCCTTATTAATAGCTTCCAGATACAAGTGCTCCAGCGTGGAAGAACCCGCTATATCTACTTGTTCCGCTTGAGTTTGCTGTACCAACCAGAGTTCCTCATGTACAAATTAGGGGCCTATTTTACACGCTATTGCTGCATCCGCACAATTGGGCGCTGATGATACTTCAACGGGGCAGATATAAACACTCGACTCAATCAATACTTTACATTAATATCACCCCGATTGAGCATTGTAGTATTAACCCAGCCAATAGTAACGCATAAGACTACCCAACCAAATTGCCATCGTGGAACTTAAACGACTTTAGGGAGCCTATGAAGCACTTAACAACCTGTAACTTGCTTAAAGAACTTCGTGCCTTTTGCATTACTCGCCAGGAAGGAAGTATGAGTAAGGCTTCGGAAGTGCTTTATGCCAGTCAACCAACCATTTCGTTGCAAATTAAAACATTGGAACAGGAGCTGGGTGTTAAGCTGTTTGAGCGTCGGGGGCCGCGACTCAAGCTAACCACCGAAGGTGAGATTCTTTATGACTTGGTTAGTCCGTTAGTTCAGGGGATTGATCATATCAAGGAGAGTTTTGCCGCTCACTATGGTGACCTTACCACCGGCGAGCTCACCATTGCCGCAGAAGAATCCACCATTCTTTACACACTGCCTGGCCCTATTCGTAAATTTATCGAGTTGCACCCCGGTATACGCCTGAAACTGGCGAATGTTACAGGGCATGATGGTCGTGAAATGCTACTGGCTGATGAAGTCGATTTTGCCGTCAGCTCCATGCTGGATGTCCCCGATAATTTAGATTACGCCCCATTTGTTTCTTACCCTTCCGTTTTAATCATGCCCAAGGGCCACCCCTTATCGAAGCTGGATAAGGTAACACTGGCGGATATTGGACAATACGGCATGATCTTGCCACCCTCACAATTTAGTAGTTGGCGCTTGGTCAAAATGGTTTTTGCCCTGAACGGCGCAAGCTACCATATTGTGCTTGAAGCCGGTGGCTGGGAAGTTGTTAAGCGTTATGTGGGAATTGGCTTGGGTATTTCCATCGTCACGAACATCTGCATCACAGAGGAAGATCAAGAAAGATTCGACATTGTTAACCTTGATGACTATTTCCCTGCCCGTAAATACGGCGTGGTTTCAAGATCAGGAAAAGCCCTGTCTGCACCTGCTCAAAGATTTATTGAGATACTCAATGATCACTATAAAAACAACAACTAAAGCTGTGATCAACTGTCTGTTACCGCCTCCTTCCAAAGCGTATAAATTCTGAAAAGCTGAAGCGGCTTGCGTGGTATTGGAAAATACGGTAGAAAAGTTTTATTTAGTTTACATTGCGGAGTTTCATCTTATGCGTATCGTCCTGCTAGGCGCGCCCGGTTCCGGTAAAGGAACACAGGCTCAGAAGTTAATTTCTGAGTACGGTATCCCACAAATTTCAACCGGAGATTTACTCCGCGCAGCCGTTAGCTCTGGTAGTGAACTGGGCAAACGAGCAAAAGCCGCAATGGATGCAGGCCAATTAGTCTCCGATGACATCGTATTGGGTATGATTAAAGAGCGCCTGACAGAAGATGATACCCAAAAGGGTTTTATTCTGGATGGCTTCCCCCGCAATTTAACTCAAGCCGCCTCACTGGATGCTCTGTTGGAAGAAGCCGGTAAGCCGCTACAAGGCGCTTTGTTAATTGATGTGGACTACGATGTACTGATGAAGCGACTCACTGGTCGTCTTTCTTGTCAGGACTGTGGTGCGGTCTATAACCGTTATACTTCTCCACCAAAGGTTGAAAATACATGCGACCAGTGCGGGCACGAACTTTATCACCGCGCGGATGATAATGAAGAAACCATCGCCAAACGCCTGACCACCTACGAGAATGAAACCGCCCCGTTGATTGGTTACTTTAAGGACAAGGGCTTATTGCTCAGCGTTCAGGGTGTGGGCGAGATCGAAGACATTACACGTGCTGTGAAAGCAGAGCTGGAAAAAATCGCCTAAGTTTTTACCTGCCAGCACTGGCATCGCTGGTAGTTTAACTTTCATTAAAATGGGTAAACCGTAAGAATCAGCAGCCAAGCTGACAGTGGCATTAAGGCTGCCTTCGGTTTACCCATCCCCTATGTCTCCAATAATTAATACACTCACACCCCATATTTGCTATCATCCGGGTTTACTTTAGCAAGACTGCAATCCGCACTATGAGACCCGTAATCGCACTCGTTGGCCGGCCAAATGTTGGCAAATCCACCCTATTTAATCGAGTCACAAAATCCCGTGATGCACTGGTTGCAGACTTTCCTGGCCTGACCCGTGATCGCAAGTACGGCACTGGTATCATCGGTGAGCGTGATTATTTGATTATCGACACCGGTGGTTTAAGTGGTGATGATGCGGGAATCGACGAATACATGGCCAAACAAACCTGGCTTGCTGTTGATGAAGCCAATATCGTGCTGTTTATTGTGGATGGCAAACAGGGACTGACTGCCGCTGATGAAATGGTGGCAAACCGTTTGCGCCGTGAGGGTAAAACCGTCTATCTGGCCGTCAATAAAACCGACGCTGTTGATCCCGATCAGGCGGTGAGCGAGTTCTATGGACTGGGTTTTAACGGCATGTTTGCCATTGCTGCGACTCAGGGGCGTGGCGTCACGCAAATGATCAACCAGATTCTGGATGAAGCACCTGAAGGTGAAGCACCCGAGCAACCCGATGAAAGTGATGACAGCATTCGTATCGCCTTTATTGGTCGCCCAAATGTCGGTAAGTCCACACTCATCAACCGCATTCTGGGTGAGGAGCGCGTCGTAGCCTTTGATAAGCCTGGCACTACCCGCGACAGTATCTTTATCCCCTTCGAGCGAGACGGACAAAAATATACGTTAATTGATACTGCGGGTATTCGCCGCCGAGGAAGAATTAACGATGCCGTCGAAAAATTCAGTATTGTTAAAACGCTTCAGGCCATCGAATCTGCCCATGTCGTCATTATGCTGCTGGATGCTCACGAAACCATTACCGATCAGGACGCGCACTTGCTAGGAATGGTGCTGGACGCAGGTCGTGCCTTGGTGGTCGCTATTAACAAATGGGATGGCTTGGGTGAATATGAGCGGGAACAAATTCAAACGAAGCTTGAAGTCAAACTGCCATTTATTGATTTTGCGGATAAGCATTTTATTTCAGCACTACACGGCACAGGCGTGGGTCATTTGTACCAGTCCGTACTGGAAGCTCATGCCTCATCCATGATTAAAGTCTCCACGCCTAGACTCACGCGTATGTTGGAAACCGCATTGGCGGAGCACCAGCCACCACTGGTTAACGGTTTCAGAATCAAATTGCGTTATGCCCACCAGGGTGGAAATAACCCATTTGTTGTGGTTATTCATGGTAATCAGACTAATAAGATTCCCGGCAGCTACAAGCGCTACCTGATGAACTACTTCCGTATTACCCTGAAACTTAAAGGAACACAGGTGCGGGTTGAGTTCAGAACTTCTGATAACCCATACGAGGGTAAGACAAAGAAGCGCGCCAGTCTTTCTCCCAGCCAATTGTATCGCTTAGAGAAAAGGGGCCCCGATTACAAAAAGAAAAAAGGCAAATAAATCCACCCAACCTATTAATAAAAAAGCGTTATCTAACTTTATAAAGGACTATCTATGGCTAACTATCGCAACACCTTCAAGCTGTTATTGGCAGGATTAGCACTATTAGGAACTACCCAATTACACGCCAAAATGCCGCTTGGCATAAATACCAACGAAGTGACACAAATGGATGCCAGCGCCCCCTTCGTTGATTTATTCAAAATGTCGCTCCCCTTTGATGAATCGGACCGGCTGACCAAAGGCTATATTGAATACGACCAAAACGGCTGGCCAAGCAATCTCAAAGGTGGCGTGGCCGGATCACATGTAGCGCACTGGATTCCTGCTGGCACCCTGCCTGATGGCAACTATACGGTACTGTATGACGGCGAGGGCAAGATTACTTATGGCGATGACGCCCGCGTCATCCACAGCAGACCAGGACGTGACATTGTTCAGGTGCGAGCAGGTCAGGATCAGTGGTTAAAAATCACTTTGGTGATTCGCAAAAGCAACCCGCAGAACTATGTGCGAAACATCCGCTTCCTGTTGCCGGGTGGTATTTGCGCCAACAACCCGTTCAAGCGAGTCAATAGTGCCGCGCAATGCCCTGGCAATTTCCAGTCATTTGAAAAATACCACAAGCACATTCTGTTTAACCCGGACTACCTCAATTTCATGCGTCGCTTTAAGGTCATCCGCATGATGAATATGTCTGGTATTACCCGTAATAATGTATCCAGTTGGGATGCACTGCCTCGAATGGAGCAAGCAACCTGGGCAGGCTCTGAAGGCCGTCGAGGAGCACCACTGGAAGTCATGGTAAAGCTGGCGAATATACTCAATGCCACACCTTGGTTTAACATTCCCCAAGAAGCAGATGATAATCTCGTTCGCAACTATGCAAAGTTTGTAAAAGAGAATCTGCGACCTGGGCTTAAACCGTATGTTGAGTACACCAATGAGGCGTGGAATAGCGCATTTTCCAGCGCACAATACACAAAAATGATGGGCTTGAAACAGAGACTGGATCGCAATCGCGCACAGGCGGGGCACAAGTTTTATGTCAAGCGGTCGCTGGAAATATTCCGTATTTGGCAGCAGGTCTATGGTTCACATAAACCCTTTACGCGCGTGTTGTCGGGCTGGTCTGCAAACCCTCGCCTGACTCCTATCCTGTTGCGCTATATGAACGCTTACCAGAACGTAGATGCCTTTGCCATCGCCCCCTATTTCTATGTACACCAACGCAATTTGGATAAAATACACTCTGTACCGGATGTATTCCGCTTACTAAAAGACCCTAAAAATCCGTACTCACTGGACAATGTTTACAATATGCTCAAACGTCAAAAAGCGGAGGCGGACAAATTTAACGTCAAGTTGATTGCCTACGAAGGTGGGCAACACCTGACGGCACCGGGCACAAAGTCAACCAAAGAAGGGGTTAATCCATTCCTGATTGGTGCCAACCGCGCCAACCCAATGGAAACCATGTACATTGAGTTTCTGAATAACTGGAAGGCCATCACGGGTGATCAATTGTTTGTGGCCTTTTCTGCACCACGACCACCACAATACTTCGGTAGCTGGGGTGTCAAAGAGCATATCAACCAACCCGCATCAGAAGCACCGAAATACCGTGCTTTGTCTCGTTTCTTCTGAGGGCTGATATGACTGTGATTATCTATGGCATTAAGAACTGTGACACGGTGAAAAAAGCCCGTAAATTTCTGGATGCCAACAACGTCGATTACACCTTTCATGACTTTCGGGAAGATGGCTTGAACCCGATTCAGCTTGCGGCCTGGGCCTCAGAACTTGGCTGGGAGGCATTGTTAAATAAACGCAGCACAACATGGCGCAATCTACCCGATGAAACCAAGGCAAACATCAATGAAGTATTAGCACTGGCGGTTATGGAAGATCAGCCAACGTTAATTAAACGCCCCGTTCTGGAGCTGTCTGATCGGGTGGTGGTTGGCTTTAATGAACAAACCTACGCCGAACTCTTTAAGTAAACAATGCAACCTTGGCACACTCATTTATGAATGAAACACTGGCACTTAGCAAGGCACTCATTAACCGCCAATCCATTACCCCCGAAGACGCAGGCTGCCAGCAGCTACTGCGTGAACGACTGGAACCATTAGGCTTTATTGCAGAATCCATGCGTTTTGCAGATGTTGACAACCTCTGGTTACGTCGGGGAGCGGAACGACCACTTCTCTGCTTTGCCGGACATACCGATGTTGTCCCCACAGGCCCTGTCGAAGACTGGGATAGTGACCCGTTTCAAGCCGAGATCCGCGATGGCCTGTTGTACGGTCGTGGGGCGGCAGATATGAAGTCAAGTATTGCCGCCTTCACCGTAGCCAGTGAGCGTTTTGTCAACGACTACCCAAATCATAAGGGGTCAATTTCTTACCTAATTACCAGCGATGAAGAAGGCCCATCCATCAATGGTACCGTGAAAGTCATTGAAACACTGGAAGCCCGCAATGAGAAAATTGATTGGTGCTTAGTGGGTGAGCCATCCAGTAAAAACACACTGGGCGATGTCATTAAAAATGGCCGTCGTGGCTCACTGAATGCCTATCTTTCTGTATTTGGTCAACAGGGTCATGTTGCCTACCCGCATCTGGCAAAAAACCCGGTACACCTCGCCGCTCCCATGCTGGATGAGCTAATTAGCATGGAGTGGGATCAAGGAAATGATTTTTTCCCGCCAACCACCTTCCAGATATCCAACCTCAACTCAGGCACCGGCGCAACTAATGTTGTGCCGGGTCAGATGGATGTGATTTTTAATTTTCGCTTTTCAACGGAAGTCACAGCCGATGAGTTAAAACAGCGTGTTACCACCCTGCTGGATAAACATGGACTGGACTATGAGCTAAAGTGGGTGCTATCAGGTGTCCCCTTTCTTACCGCTGCGGGTGAGCTGGTCAGTGCGGCCGTGGAGTCAATTAAGGAAGTGACCAATACCGATACCAAACTGTCAACTTCCGGTGGGACTTCTGATGGCCGCTTTATCGCACCAACCGGCGCTCAAGTACTAGAGCTGGGGCCCCGTAATGCGACCATTCACCAAGTTAATGAATGCGTAGAAGTCGATGACTTGGCGCAATTAGAGGAAATTTACTACCGGATAATGAAAAAGTTACTGGTCGAATCGTGACTGACCGTCACAGACCCAACCGGGGGAGCTCATATGCCTCTGGTAAGCCAAATTGCGCTGGGTAATCCGCATGCACAAAGTACAAGCCTCCGGGCGGTGCAGTTGCCCCTGCGTTGCGACGATCCTGTGATGCAATTAATTCCGGCAGCCACTTAACCGGACGTTTTTCCTCACCCACGACAAACAGAGTCCCGGCAATATTTCGCACCATGTGATACAAGAATGCGTTAGCCTTCACATCGAGAAAAATAAAGTCCCCTTCACGACTCACCGCAATATCCTGAATGTCACGCACGGCGTGCTTCGCCTGACAACCACTGGCCCTCAAGCTGGTAAAGTCTTGTTCGCCCAGTAGTAATTGTGCTGCCTCATGCATTAATTCATGGTTCAGTGGCCGACGAAACCAGGCAACCCGCTTTGCCATAATGGCAGGACGTATGGCGCGATTCAGAACAATATAACGATAACGCCTGGCTACTGCTGAGAATCGCGCGTGAAACGCCGCATCAACTGGTTTAACCCAGTGCACCACAATATCTTCGGGTAAATTGCTATTAGTGCCGTAGAGCCAAGACTCCAGGGTACGATCAGCATCACTTTCAAAATGAACAATCTGACCGGTCGCGTGAACACCAGTATCCGTACGCCCTGAACACACTACTTCGATACTGTGATTAGCAACCTTGGCTATCGCACCTTGTAACGTCTCTTGTACAGTGGAGGAATGATGCTGATATTGCCAACCACTGTAGGCACTTCCATCGTATTCGATACGGGCAACATACTTCATAGGCTTTCAGAGTATTTCAGAAAAAAAGGCATTCTAACTGGCTTAATCGGGTCGGCGACAGCACGGCTGCTACCATTTACTGCACCAGTGTACGTACGATTTCGTATACGGGCATTGAGATAGTTGCGGCCTTACATATCACTAAGACTTTTCCCGTATAAATATCGTGATGACGCTGTACGCCATGTGCCCGGTACACTAGCAAAAAAAAGGATACTGTTTAAGTATCCTTTTTCTCTAAAACTGGCGGAGCGGACGGGATTCGAACCCGCGACCCCCTGCGTGACAGGCAGGTATTCTAACCAGCTGAACTACCGCTCCGTGGTGGGTGATAAGAGAC
>PDWI01012338.1_pt1 | contig 16350 bp, 14 predicted proteins | sample 1430891 | NCBI WGS metagenome assembly PDWI01 (sample SAMN01162508, study PRJNA174530) | Oral metagenome, whole genome shotgun sequencing project. | biome: Marine environment; feature: Marine mammal; material: Swab sample of the gingival sulcus; isolation source: swab sample of gingival sulcus...
CTTCATCGCTCAAGTGCTTCTTCACTGTCATAATTGATAGTTGTTAAAATTAAAATTATTCATTACTTACAACTGTCAACTTTTTTCAGTACACTACAATGCCTATTGACACACCCTTAAAAGACTGAAAATAAAGAAGAAAGGACTATTACAAAACAGTCTCTCGTCCTTTCTTAATTGAAGAATTAGAGAGAAGGCATAGCCATCTGAGTAGAGCCTTCCTTCTTCTTGTTGCTCTTCTTATCCGACATACGTTTGTAGTACTCTATATTTTTATCAACTCGCTTCTGCTTCTTCTCAGCCTTAGCCTTACGTAGTTTCTCTGGCTTTTGCTTGTTCAGTGGCAGAGCAAAGACAATCCATTCCTCTTGCTGAGTCATGCCCTTCTTTAGCTGAAATTCTTTGGGGCAATAATAGACCATCTCTGGCTGCTGCTTAGGATAAGCACCTGTTGTCCATTTACCATCGCCGTTACTATCTACATAGAGGCGAAGGTAGTAGCTTGCAGGTTTGAGATCTTTGAAGCGAACAAAACATTTATACTTAGAGTTCCTCAGTTCTTGTTCCTTCTTAAGCTGAAGGCTATCTACAACAGGCTTCTTTTTTTTCTTACTATCCTTAGCCTGTTTCTTGAGCAGTCCCTTAAGCATAGGGTCTTCATCTTTTGTATCCTTAGACTGACTAACTAAGCTGTCAAGCTTAGCTACAGCAGACTTTTGAATCAAAAGTTTACCTTGAGCATCTAATAGCTCAATCTGAACAAGGCTATCCAATCCGATTATCTTAACCTGAAGATGAGCAAACTCTTCCTCCTTAGCAATCTTGAGACTAAAGCCTACGCTATCCGAAGCTTTAGCATAAATAGACTGCAACTTAGCTGAGTCAATAGCTAACTTATACTGCCGATCGTAAGCTTTGTCAAAGTTGATATGATACCTCAAGGTGTTGAGACTATCCTGAACAATGTCAAAGTCCTGTGGCTTAACGAGGCTGTCCTTCCCTTCGGTGTAAGAAAGTTGTAGGGCTTCTTTGTCAAACTGAGACAGCGGTTCGCTTAGCTCAATATAGACACTATCTTGTGGTGTAGTGGCTCTGACACCTTGCAAACTCTTTATGCTCACAAGAGGCTTTGATGCTTGATTATCTTTCTTCGACTTACGAGATTTTCGAGGCTTATAGAAGGTTAAGGTATCTAATACATTTTGCTTAATACCGAGACTATCACTCTTCCCATGATAGATACAGAATTGTAAAGAATCTTGCTGCATAAGGCTACTATCATTCAAGAAACAAGTTAGAATCTTGTCATTTACAGTTGGATAAAGCTCTGCCTTTTTATCCTTTGGATTTATGAGTTTTAATTGAGGGATTGTATCTAAGAGTTCTAAAAACTCAACTTGCAACTTAGCAGAATCAAGCCTATCATAACGTTGAATACCATATTTCTCTTGCTTAGGCACAAAGTAACGCAAGATGACATTATCAGGATAGTAATAAGTATGCGTCTTTGTAATAATAGAATCACGATGAAGAGTATCACGACGAACAATAGAATCTATACGTATAGTATCAGACTTCATGCTATCAAGGAGTGAGGTCTTGAAGCGTTCTGAAGTGAAGGCAAGACCTTCACCACCAGCAGTTAGACGAAGATTGTTGTCATTATCCTGAACAGCATAGACGGCATAAACACTATCACGCAGTCCACGGATAGAGAAATGCCCCATCTTATTTGTTTTGCCTGCAGCAGGAAAATCTACTTTATAGATTGTACTATCCTTTAAGCTGTCGGCAAGATAAGCAGCAACACGTAGTGCTGAAACTGGCTCAAGATTGCGTGCATCTAAGACTTCACCTAAAATCTGCATACTATCTATCTGATTGCCAGTAGAGAAGGTGTAGCAGAAGTTTTCTAAGGGATTGTCTTCGTTGTTATCTACGACAGCATCATCAAAATAAATATTATAAGTTGTATTTGGCTTTAGACTATCCTCAAGGCGAATACGTATACTTTTCCCGTCCAAAGTAAAGCGAGCAGGCGTCTTCTGTGGGGGGGAAATGATAACTTTCTCGGACTGTCGGACAAGTTTTACAAATTCATCAAACTTCAGCTTAAAGCTCTTATCCTTAACGTTTAGAGCTTTCTGCTTAGGGGAAGCCTCTAATAGTCTTGGGGGTGTCATATCAAAAGGTCCTCCTTCAGGATTACCCATATTCGCACATGCCCAAAGGCTGAAAAGTATGCAAACAAAGAAGACGATTTGCTTGAAATAAGCTTGGATTTTGTTCATCTAAATAGGAATCTTTATTTAGTAAATAACGAGCTTTTGTCCCACCTTTATATAATTTGAACGAAGATGATTCCAACGCTTAATTTTAGTTACAGAGACGCCATGACGCTTAGCAATACGGCTAAGGCTATCTCCTCGACGAACACGATAGATACGTCGTCTGCCTTTGTGCTTACTATACTTAGAGCTTCGTTTGACTTTGTTATACTCAATAAGCGTCAGCTCCTCTAATTGATCATATTTATCTTCAAGCTTTAACACAGCAGATAAAGGTAAGCGAAGATGATAAGGCTTAATATGAGCAGGAATAACAGAGCGTCTATATTGAGGATTGAGCGTCTGTACCTCATCTAAAGGCATGTCCGTCAATTTTGCAATCTGAGACAATGAGACTTTCTTATCAAGTTCAAAATAATCTATCGTCTTAATCATCTCCAAGGGGCGAGCCTCAATGCCAAACTCTTGGTGGTAGTACATGGAGAAATAAACACCAACGAAGAGGGGAATATAGTTCTGTGTCTCACGTGGTAAATAGGGATATATGTCCCAAAAGTTATGACTTTCGCCACCAGCTCGGCGGATTGCTCTATTGACATTCCCCGGTCCGCAGTTGTAGGCAGCAATCGCTAAGAACCAGTCATTGTACATCTCGTGAAGATACTTTAGATAGCGACAAGCAGCCTCTGTACTTGCTTCTACATCGTAGCGTTCATCGATAAGGCTATTAACCTCTAAGCCCTGAATCTTTGCCGTTGGTGCCATAAACTGCCACAGCCCCTTAGCACCAGCACGAGAACCTGCCGAAGGATTCAAAGCACTCTCTACGATAGCCAAATACTTCAGTTCATAAGGCATAGCATTCTTATCAAGGATTACCTCTATCTCTGGGAAGTAAATTTCTGCCAAACTAAGCATTGAGCTGATGAGACGAGAGCGTTTGCCCACATAAAGCTCTATGGCTTCCTTAATTTTAGAGTTATATGAAAAAGTTAAGACGGAAGGCATCTCACTAAGCATACGCACGTAGATACTATCCGCCAAAGGAATTTGTAGATATTGCCCTCTTGCTCTCTTGACCGTCCTATTGTCAAACTTAGCATAGTCCTGATAAAAAGCCTTAAGATGAGCTTCAACCTCTCGGTCTAAATTAGGATTTATCTCAAGCTTTACGCTATCTCTGCGTGGACTCTTCGCTTGCCCTTGAGCTAAGCTGATGTTTAAGCTAAATAAAACGAGGCTTAAGCTAAGCAATATCTTCTTCATAAAAGTAATTTTCTGTATTAAAATCGAATGCTACAACCAAGCCCCATCTGAAGTCGCTCTGGCTCTTGAGGATTTGGTGTAAAACAAGGGGTAATCTGTAGGCTAAGATCTGGACTAATATCAAAAGTAGCAAGCTCGGCATCTACATAGGCATCAAGGACTGATAGCCCATAAACAATAATCGCAGAGACGATACTTAAATCTCGGTAACGACGATAGAATTTATTTCCTCGTGCAAGGTTACGCTTCAGGTAGTCGTACTTCTTGTAGTCTTCAGCTTTAGCTCCCTTTGGAGCAAAGGCAAGCCAAGCGGTGTTCTTCGATGGGTCTTCGCTCTTAATATCACGATAGGCAGAATGATATTCATTATACATGCGTTGATTCCACGAAACACTATAGTAACAGGTCATGAAAGCACCCCAGACGATGGGCAACTTCCAATACTTACGATTGTAAACCTGTCCACCACCGGGGAGAATCGCCCAAAGCATAGCCTTATTTGGGTTGGGAATCCACTCTTTTTCTTCAAGAGCCTTGAGGCGTTTGCTATTATCTACCTGTATTTGAGTGAAAACAGCCTTATCCTCTTTCTGAACCTGAAGGCTATCGCTTAAGCTATTCTCTAAGCTATCAGCCTTTGCTGACGATAGGCTATCAAGAGCTACAGTCTTCTGCCCCAAGAGGGAAGGAAGACTCAAGAAAAGGCTTAATGCCAAAAGAACAAAAGGCTTAAGGACTTGCTTCATTAGGCTTGTTGAATGCGTTCTAATAGGGCGATGATCCTTTCAAGGTCTTCATCATTTGCAAATGGAATCTTAATTTGCCCCTTGCCATTCTTTGAATAGCTTAGGGAAACCTTCGAGGTAAAGACATTAGCCAAATGCTTCTCAAGTATCTTAAACTCCTCAGGTTGGCGTTGCTTTGCCTTCTTGATCGGCTCTGTCTTTTGCGTATTTTGACCTTCTTCTTTGATTGCCTTTGCCAAATCTTCGACTTCACGTACGCTTAGATGCTCCGTAATTGTCATATCATACAGCTCAAGCAAACGCTCCGTGTCCTCAAGTTGTAATAAAGCTCTTGCATGCCCCATCTCAAGAAGACGCTGACTAAGTCCAAGCTGCACGGCTGCAGGTAAACGAAGCAAACGCATATAGTTGCTGATGGTCGTACGCTTCTTGCCCACACGTTCGGCAAGAGCCTCTTGCGTAAAGCCGTTAGATTCAATAAGCTCCTTATAAGCAAGTGCAATCTCTATCGGATTAAGGTCTTCTCGCTGAATGTTCTCCACAAGGGCAAGCTCCAAGACTTCTTCGTCCTTGACTTCACGGATATAAGCTGGAAGCTTATCTAAGCCTGCCTTCTTTGCTGCACGATAGCGACGCTCTCCTGAGATTATCTTATAGCGACCACTTGGAAGACTTTGAATAGTAATCGGCTGAATCAAGCCTAAGTTCTTAATAGAAGCAGCTAATTCTTCAAGAGCATCATCATCAAACTCTTGGCGTGGCTGCTGCTTATTGGCATCAATAAGGCTTAAGGCAATCTCTTTAATTGAAGAGCCTTCAGCGGTATTCGTAGATGTCAGGGCATCAAGCGAAGTGCTTCCGCCGAGCATCTTATCTAAGCCTCTGCCTAATCGATTCTTTGTCTTTGCCATTAGTTCCTATGTTTTTTGAGTATTTCTCTTGCTAACTGTAAGTGATTAACAGCACCACGGCTGTCAGCATCATAAAGTAAGGCTGGCAAGCCATAACTTGGAGCTTCGCCAAGCTTGATATTTCGTTGAATGACGGTCTCGAAGACTAAGTCCTTGAAATGCTCCTTTACCTCTTCATAAATCTGATTATTAAGACGTGTACGGCTATCATACATCGTCATCAAGAAGCCCTCAATCTCAAGCTTTGGATTGAGTCTATCCTTAATAATTTTAATGGTATTGAGCAGTTTGCTAATCCCTTCCAAGGCAAAGTATTCGCATTGCACTGGCACGATAACAGAGTCTGCCGCAACAAGTGAATTAACCGTAATAAGTCCCAATGATGGCGAACAGTCAATAATGATATAATCGTACTTATCCTTTACAGGTTCGAGTACAGAACGTAGCACAAGCTCTCTACGTTCTCGCTCTAATAGTTCAAGGTCTGCCCCAGCCAAGTCAATGTGCGAAGGGATAATATCCAGCCCTTCGACCTGTGTCGTCTGGATAACCTCTTCGACAGGCATACTATCACAGAGACATTCATAAATAGTATTACCAACTGAAGTAATATCTATACCGACTCCAGATGAGGCATTTGCCTGAGCATCTGTATCAACGAGTAAAACCTTTTTTTCTAAGGAGGCTAAAGACGCAGCAAGGTTAATTGCCGTTGTCGTCTTACCGACACCTCCTTTTTGGTTAGCTAATGCGATAATTCGCCCCATGTATTCTAACTAATTTATTTTTTATTTACTCAAAACAATTCCTCAAGCATAGCTGCAATACCGCCCTCTTCATTACTTAGAGTAACGGCATCGGCACGCTCCTTAATCTCATCACGAGCATTGCCCATCGCCACACCTAAGCCTGCATATTTGAGCATTTCTAAGTCATTATAACTATCTCCAAAGGCAATAAGTTCTTTTGCTGAAATTCCTAAATCCTTAAGCAAACGCTCAATACTTAGAGCCTTATTGATACCCTTTGGCACAACTTCAAGGAAGGTTGGATCAGAACGAAAAGCATCAATCTTATTTCCAAGAGTTTTATGCACCTCTCCTTCCAACTTTGCAATATCGTCCTCGCTACCCACAACTAAGCATTTCGAGATATTATCAGGAATCTCATCTACAAAGTTACAAAGTTTCTGCGTAGGCATCTTAGTTATGTGTAATTCTTTTGCAAGATAAGGGTCATCAACATGCTCTGTCAGGACTGCCTCATCAGTATAAGTCAGAATTGTCAGCCCCTGCTCTGTGGCTAATCTATATAGCTCTGGCACAAACTCCGTTGGGAATCGATGCTGCCAAATCTGCTCGTTCTTTGATGAGCAAACATAAGCCTCTCCACCATTATAAGGCATCAAGAAGCCATTGTATTTAGCCAGTTCAAGCTCTTCGCCCAAATGCTTCATTGCGGCATAGGGGCGACCCGTTGCAATAATCAGGCGTATGCCCTTTTCTTTCTGCACACGAAGGAGTGCTTCTCTATCTATTTGACTAATTTTACCTTGATGATTGACAAGTGTACCGTCAACATCTAAGGCGATTATTTTATATTGTTCTGCTTTCATTCAAGTATTCTTATAGTTATAGAAATAAACTCTATTTGCTATATTTTATTGTTGTCTTTTCCCTTATTTATGAATGTAAGGGATACATTCTTCTATCTTCTTGATCCTATCAGCAGGGACAGTCTTAATCAAATCCTCATAGGACTCCTTAACGCAGTAATCTCCTGCAATACCTGCCATATAAATCGCCTCGGCTTCAAGCAGCAGCTTTGGGATAGAGGTCTTAAAAGCACTATACTCTTCGAAGTCTTTATTCTGTCCTTTCTTAATAATTTCTAAGGACTTGCCTTCTTTGACTTGCTGATGTATAGCCTTTAATAAGTTAGGATAAAAAGCTGAACCTACACTATATTGAACGCAATGTATAGGCCAAGGTCCTCCTTGTTCTATAAAGCTGCAATGGTTATAAGGCAATCCAAAGGATAAGTTTTTCCATTGCCTCTTCTGCTCCTTGTACAGCCAACGATCCTGATATAAAATCTATTTGCGGATCAACAATCAGCAGTGCCTTCACCTTTTCTCCCTTTTATTTCTTTTCAAAGGCAGAATGATAATATAGTTGTTGCATTACTCTATCAATATCTGCCATAATATCCTTTACTTGAATGCGGATTGTAATAAGCCCCAAACTTTCAAAGTATTCATCTCTTATCGTGTCTGCTTCTCCTTTTAGCTTATGACTAAAGCCATCTATCTCAATAACGACCTTACGCTCTCTGCAATAGAAATCAGCAATATAATTACCGATGATCTTCTGTCTTCTGAACTTAAAGCCCTTAAAACCTCCTCCTTTAACCTTATTCCAAAATAATACTTCTGACAAGTTGTAAGCCTGTCTTAACTCGCGAGAATACTCTTTTAGGTTTGTATTATATGGTAGAGGCATAACTTAAAATTTTAATAACTGAAAGGTTTTACCCCCTCCGTCAGACTTCGCCCTTTCAGGGCTTGTCTGCCACCTCCCACCAAGGGAGGAATTATTTCTTATACTTATCTATATTTTCTATCTAAAAGGAATTCCCTCAATAGCTCCTTCTCCCATATTTTAGCAAATTAAAATTCCTCCCTTGGTGGGAGGTGGCAGTGAGCGAAGCGAACTGACGGAGGGGGTCTCTTTTTACAGTAAAAGGACTTCTCTTATTAAATAAAGGCTTTCGCCGTACAGCCAAAGCAATGTAGGAGCGAAAGCCTTTATTTTAGTAATAGTTTTTTTGAGTAAGAATTGAAAACTAAGATAAATAATTCTTCATTATTAACTCACAATTCCTAATTCAAAGAACTATCCTTCGATAGCAGCGATACCTGGAAGCGTCTTACCTTCGATAGCTTCAAGCAATGCACCACCACCAGTAGATACGTAAGACATCTTATCTGCAAGACCGAACTTATTCACACAAGCAACGCTGTCGCCACCTCCTACAAGAGAGAATGCTCCATTCTCAGTAGCCTCTGCGATAGCCTGAGCTACAGCACGAGAACCGTCTTCGAAGCTTTCCATTTCGAACACACCTGTTGGACCATTCCAAAGGATAGTCTTAGAAGCCTTGATTACTTCGCTGTAAGCCTTGATACTATCAGGACCGATATCCATACCTAACCAACCTTCTGGAATGTTGTCGTTAGATGCAAAGTCAGTCTTAGCATCGTTAGCGAACTTATCAGCAATCTTAGAGTCTGTGCTAAGAACAAGGTTTACATTGTTTTCCTTAGCTTTCTTCACGATTTCACGAGCAAGGTCAAGCTTATCGTCTTCGCAAAGAGAAGCACCGATATTACCACCTTCAGCTTTGAAGAATGTGTAAGTCATCGCACCAGTTAGGATAAGGTTATCTACCTTACCAAGTAGGTTTTCGATGATTTCGATCTTACTTGACACCTTAGAGCCACCCATGATCGCAGTGAATGGACGGTTGATGTCCTTCATCACCTTAGTCACAGCATTCACTTCCTTACCCATTAGGAAGCCAAACATCTTGTTATCCTTGTCAAAGTGATCAGCGATAAGAGCAGTAGAGGCGTGAGCACGGTGAGCTGTACCGAAAGCATCGTTTACGTAGCAGTCTGCAAGAGCAGCAAGCTTCTTAGTAAATTCCTTTTGGCTTTCCTTAACCGCCTTCTTAGCTTCCTTCTTTTCTTCGTCTGTAGCATCTTCAGCAAGACCACGAGGTTTGCCTTCTTCCTCAGCATAGTAGCGAAGGTTTTCAAGAAGAAGAGCTTCTCCGCCCTTAAGTTCAGCAGCCATCTTAACAGCTTCTTCGCCTACACAGTCTGGAGCAAACTTAACATCTACACCAAGCTTAGCAGATACGTGAGCTAAGATGTGGCGAAGAGAGAACTTTTCGTCAACTTTCTTAGGACGACCAAGGTGTGAACCAATGATCAAAGCACCGCCATCAGCTAAAATCTTTTTTAGCGTAGGAAGAGCAGCACGGATACGTGTGTCGTCAGTAATGTTAAATTCGCCATCTAATGGCACGTTGAAGTCAACGCGAACGAAGGCCTTCTTGCCTTCAAAATTGAACTGTTCAATAGTCATTGTATAATAATTTTATTTACGGTTTATATTCCTAACTACAAAAATACATTATTATATAGGATTAAACAAATAAGCCTAACTATCTGATTATCTTTAGAGATAGACGAGCTTAAAACTTGACAAACATTACTTCTACAAATAACATATATTAAATTTCAAAATAACATATATCATTTTTTCAAGTAACATATATAACTTTTTCAAATGATATACGTTATTTTTTTAACAAAAATAGAGCATCAAAATTCCCCAAATAACACTGAGAAAAAAAGTTTTTCGTATATTTGTTATACTGCCCAAGGAATGAATATCAATGAGGGAAAAGCCAAAGATATTAGCAGGACTTGTGGAGCATTATTATTATATAATTTTTTGTAATTAAAATGGGAATAGAAACAAAGATTAGTGGTCATCAACTCATAGTAGAAGAGGAAGACCGAGAAACACCAAAGGGCTTAGAGATAGAACTGAAGAAAAACTATACTCAAGAGCCTACAGAAGAGCTTATATACAAGGAAATCGAGCAAAAGGTAGCCGAAGAAAATTTCCTTGAGGCAAAGAAACAAGTAGCCGAACTCCTGAAGGAATATATGAGAGCCAACAAGGGACTTAGCATAGAACTGAAGGCTTTTATTGCAGCAGACTGGTATAAAAGCACACCTCTACCCAAGGAGAATAGAGAGAAGGAACAAGACGACAAGTCTGAAGTCAGCACTTATAATGATTTAGCGGTCATAGTAGTGGGGCGTAATTTCCCAAAGCGTATCATCAATGTCGCTTGGGGACGTGGACAAGAAGGATTCTTCAAGTGGCATTTCCGTAAGCCCTTGCCAGAATACAACGATTTATTACGACTCAGCTTCGACCAAAAGCAAGAGCGTGGTATCATGTTTGTTCACTCTGCTGATAAATTAGAAGGAGAGGCTAATTTCCAAGATGACTTTTATCGTATTGAAGAAGTTTGCTTAGAACAAAATGAAGAGGGTCAATGGCTCTACAATGGACAAACATTAGCTCCCTACCTATTTGCTAAGCAAAACATTGAAGCCTTGACGACAGAAGATAAGGTAAATATACATTTAATATATAAATACCTACCACGAGAGAAAGATTTCAGCTGGAGCATAGCTAAACTTATCCTACCAGAGCATCTACAAGTATTAGACTCTAAGGAAGAGGATAAGGAGCAAGAGACACAAGAGGAGGCAACAAAGAATGCTGAGACAAAGGCCAAATGTACAGCAGAGATAGTAGCAGATACGTCCGTCGTAACAGAGACCGAGGTAGAACCAAAGCCTGCCGTTCGTGAATCACACAGCTTAATAATCAATGATATTCCTCTTCGTAACGGCGAACTTACCTGCCGATGCTTGACCAACAAAAACGAGCTAATCTATTTCCGCAAAAGTCTAACACAGATGGACATCAACCGCTTAGATAAGCTTGAGATAAGTGGTTTGGTGCGAGAGGAAGATTTCGGTAAACAGTTCATCAAAATAGAACAAATCAAGCTTGCAAAGGACGAAGACTTCCCTAAGACTATCTTGCGTAAGACATTAAAACGTTTGCACAAAGAGGACAATAATATCTTTTTAGATAACGAACAATTAGCCTCACGCAAGGTACAGATTCTCCGTCTGAAGCATCTGATGATGAAGGCAAACAGCAATGACTTCCCTGTATGGGTTGAAGAGATGTACCTATACGCTGTTCATATTAAAGACTATGAATGGACAATATCTGATGTTAAGCTTGCTCAAGAAGATGGAGAAACAAAGGCTACGGACACAGAGGACAAGAAAGACACTGACCCAAAGGAAAAGGCAAAGCAGGAACAGGCTCTGCGTCAGCCTTGGCAGATACGTGTAGCCTATATCACAAAGGTAGATAAAGTTCGTGGTCGTGTAGAGATGGTATATGGAGTCCGTAAGAAAGGCTACATATCTCTTAATGACTTCCCTATTAATACTCCTTATGAGGGCGACTGGCTTGGCATGAAAATGCTTGATGGCAAAGAGCCTATGCACGAAATAGTATTTAATGATATTATTCGTCTTGACCCAAATAAGCGTCTACCTAATACATGCAAGTTAATATATAAGGTAAGACGAGGTATGCTTTGGTACTCGGAGCAAGATCATATCTTTAAGCTACACAACGCTCCTATATCTCAGGATTTAGTCTTAGCAATGGACAATCCTGAATACAAAGATTATTTCTTAGTTGAAGAGCTATTAGACTATGACGAAGAGAAGAAGGAGTTTGCATGGCGTCCAATTAAGATTGAGAAGTTTGAATACTTAGACAATCTTGGAGAGGCAGAGAACAATATATATCCAATGAAGTTCCGCCAAAAGGCATTGTTCGAAAAAGCAATTGAGAACTTGCAAGCTTTATCTCCAAAGAGTCTAAAGGAAAAACCTACAAAAGCAAAAAAGGAGAAAGCAATTGAAAACCCAACTCCTATTTATAAAGAAGCAATGGTAGCGTCTCTGCCAGCAGACACAACTTTGGCTACAAGCTTCTGCCCTCAGCGAGTAAGCCGTCTGCGTCAGGCTCTAAGAGGTCCAAGAGGACTTTCTGCTAAAAGGAAAGGCTAAAGATGGAACATTATCATACGCCTGTCTTACTTGCCGAATGCTTAGATGCCATGCAGCTTAAGGCTGATGGTATCTATGTAGATGTTACTTTTGGAGGAGGAGGACATTCTAAGGCTATCCTTAAGACATTAGGAGAAGGTGGACATCTGTATAGCCTTGATCAAGACCCTGATGCAAGGCAGAACATTCCAAAAGGAGCTGAGCATTTCACCTTTGTAGCAACAAACTTTCGGCATTTAGGTCGTTTCATGGACTACTACGGTCAGCAAGGCAAGGTTGATGCCGTTCTTGCTGACCTTGGAGTCTCATCTCATCACTTTGATGATCCAGAACGAGGCTTCAGCTTTCGTAGTGAGACGCCTCTCTTGGACATGCGTATGAACACATCAAGTAAGCTATCTGCCCTGACAGTTATCAATGAATATGAAGAGGAGGATTTAGCAAATATCATCTATAAATATGGAGAGCTAAGACAAAGTCGTCAGATTGCTCGACGCATTGCCCAAGCAAGAGCAGAAAAACCGATTCAGACTATCGGAGACCTCTTAGAAGTAGTACGTCCATGTCTACGCCCAAAGGACGAAAAGAAACAGATGAGTATGCTCTTCCAAGCAATACGTATAGAAGTGAATGATGAACTTGGAGCTTTGGAAGACATGCTAAAGTCCTGTCTCTCTGTCCTCAAGAAGGGAGGTCGATTAGTCGTCATTACTTACCATTCTCTTGAGGATCGCATTGTCAAGAACTTCTTTAAGGAAGTAGGAGGGAAAGATGAGGTTCAGAGTCAAATCTACGGAGGAGGCAAAACTGCATGGAAGCTTGTTACACGTAAACCTATCGTTCCTTCAGAAGAGGAGCTACAAGCAAATCCACGCTCTCGCTCTGCTAAATTAAGAGTTGCTGAATTAAATTAAGACTATTATGAATACGCCCTTATTCTCAGAAAATCAGAAGAGACATAGTTATAAAAGGCTCTTTAATATATTCCTACCAGTCCTAACCGTTGTTTTAGTGATTGTTATAACCAACAGCTCTGATATTTCCTGTGATAAGAAAGAGCGTTGGATACGCTATAAGCTAAATCCAAAGTTAGTCAATACGATTGAGAAGCGTGCCTATATGAAGTCTATGCTTGCCCGTCGTAAAGCTAATGATGAAATCTTAAAGGCAATTGAAGAAAAACGATTGAAGCTACAGGACTCTAAAGAAGCTCCAACTTTAATCATTGAGCAAGAAAAGAAGGAAGATTAAGAAGGCTATGAACTTATTACAACGTATTTGGAGAGAAATCAAAATATCCATAGACAACTCAAAGTGGATTCAGAAAGGTCTAAAGTGGGTTCAAGAGCATGTTACTTGGACTATCTTCGGTGGGCTAAGCTGTATCATTGTCCTTTTAGTCTTTCTTATCTTATTTAAGGTATTTGGCTCTAAAGGAGAAGAAATTCGATCATCTTCCTTCGTTAAAGAAAGACAAGTTACCGTCTATAGCAATGCACATAGAGGGGATATTTTGGCTGCCGATGGACGTATAATAAGCATGGAAGTCCCATCTTACAAGCTGACAATAGACTTTCAGGCAGATATTTTAACCGACGCATCTGTTAGTCGCTATCGCAAACCTGAACGCTACAAGAAAGAAATTGATAGCCTAAATCAATTGCTTAGCGATGAACTGGATAGCCTTGCCGTCCTTATATGTAATAAGACAAGTATAGGCAAGCGTTATCACCTCAACCGAAAGAAGCTACGAGCATCATGGGATAAAGCTCGTAAGCATCGTAATAAGCAAGGCAATTTAGATAATAGAGATGTCCCCATGCTTGCCTACAGTAAGCAGGCAAATCCATCTATTGACTGGGGTACACTCCAAGAACTCATCAACCAAGCTCCTTTTAAGGCTATCAAACGCCCTCGTGATCTTGAAATAGAAGAGATGACAGGGCGAAAGAAAAAATATCGAAGCCTACTTAAGTATATGTATAACACTGCCCGTTATACGGAGTTTGCTCGTGATTATCCCTTCGGACGCTTAGCAAATGCTACAATAGGGACTTGTTTCCCTGAGCGGGACAGCCTACACTATAGCCATGGCCGTTCTGGGATAGAGATGTATCTTGATTCTATTCTACGAGGTAAGGTTGGGACAAAGCTTGTAACAATGTCCTGTCGTGTGCCGATAAAAGAAGACTCTATCGTTAAGGTTGTAGATGGTTACAACGTACACACAACCTTAGATATGAATATGCAGAATATCTTACACAGCGAACTGGAGAAACAAGCTATTAAGTATCAAGCTCATTCTGCCCATGCTATCTTATTAGAAGTTAAGACTGGAGCTATAAAGGCTCTTGTAAATCTTGATAGAAAAGTACATCGTGGTCAGGTAAGCTATGTAGAAGATTATAACCATGCCCTATTTGACATGATACAACCGGGGTCGACAATCAAAACTGCAAGTATGCTTATCGCTCTTGATGAAGGAATAGTGCGTCCAGAAACAATCGTTGATACAGGGAATGGGCGTTGGAAGTTTGGCGGAAGTACACGTAGCGACTGGAAACGTGGAGGCTTTGGAAAGATTACAGCATCACAAGTTATCAAGTACTCAAGTAATATCGGTATTGCTAAAATTATTACAGGACATTATTGGGACACACGAAACACTTATGCTGAAAAGAAGGAAGGTTTTAATGAATACATCAACAAACTCAAAAGCATAGGCTTTGACTATGATATAGATTTCCCTATCTTTGGCACAAAGAAACCTAAGATTATGACCCATGAAGAGCGAGATGCTGAAGCTCCAAAAGACAAGTGGGGTAATAAACAAAGGGGAGGTTTCTCTGCAGTGGATTTTGCAAATGTAACCTTCGGATACTATGCCTTGATACCATCTATATATATGGTTAACTTCTATAATACCGTGGCTAATGAAGGTCGCCTTATGAAACCTTATATCATATCAAAAATAACAGCTAAAAATAAAGATGGTAAAGAAGAAGTAATAGAGACTTATCAGCCAACTGTCATTAAAGAAGCTATATGTAAAAAGCAAACAGCTGAAGAAGTTCGTGCAATGCTACGTACCGTTGTCGCTGAAAAAGGTGGAACAGGCTATGGACATGTTCGAAGTGATATGATTGACATTAGTGGTAAGTCTGCTACGGCAGAAATCGGCAAGACACATAAACGTGTTGCTTTCTGTGGCTTTTTTCCATCAGACAAGCCTCAGTACACATGTATTGCAGTATTGGATCGTTGTCCATCAAGCACAGGTCCTCATGGTGGCTCAAGTGCAGGACCTGTCATTAAGAACTTAGCAGAGCGTCTCCTCCCCTTTGGGAAACAAGAGCAGGTTAGTGGAAGAAAAGACTCGGAACTACTAATAGGAAAAGCTTTTCATACTAAAGAGCTACCTGAACTTAGCGAAGGGATTGTACCAGATTTCACAAGACTTACTCCAAGTCAAGCCCATTATCTCGCAACTCAAGGAGGCTACCACTTAACTTTTGAGGGTAAAGGACTTGTAAAGAAACAGAGTGTTAAGGCAGGCGTACAACTCAAAGAAGGAAAAACAATTAAGCTAACATTAAAATAAAATAGCGTGCAATTAAGTATATTACTAAAAGATATTAAGGAGTTAGGAGGACAAGCTTTTGCCTCTAAGTTAAACATCGTAAACAATCAAGATATAGAGATTGGCTCTATTACCGCAGATTCAAGAGCTGTTAAGCAAGGGACTCTCTTCATTGCCTTAAAAGGGGCGAAAGTAGATGGACATCAATATATAGAACAAGCTATTGAAAAGGGAGCGACCACCATAGCTTGTGAAGACTTACCTACCGAACTTAGAAATAACATCACTTATATTCAGGCAGAAGACAGCTATAAATTACAGGGCTTACTTGCTGCAGCATGGTACGGAAAGCCTTCGCAAGAAATGAAAGTCATTGGTGTAACAGGGACGAATGGTAAAACAACGATTGCAACCTTACTTTATAAATTATTCCTTGCTGCAGGCTATCATGTTGGTTTGATTAGTACCGTTTGTAATTATATCGGCAAAGAAGCTAAGCCAACAACACATACAACCCCTATGCCTCTTGACTTGCAAGCTTTACTTGCAGAGATGAAAGAGAATGGTTGTTCTCATGTCTTTATGGAAGTTAGCTCACATGCTGTAGCTCAGCACCGTATCGCAGGGCTTGACTTCGCTGGCGGTATATTCACGAATCTTAGCCGAGACCATCTTGACTATCATGGCACAACAGCAGAATACCTTAAAGCAAAGAAAGGTTTCTTTGATGGTCTAAAGAAAGATGCTTTTGCCATTACAAATATTGACGATAGGAATGGGCAAGTCATGTTACAGAACTGCCAAGCAA
>PDWI01005490.1_pt1 | contig 16344 bp, 20 predicted proteins | sample 1430891 | NCBI WGS metagenome assembly PDWI01 (sample SAMN01162508, study PRJNA174530) | Oral metagenome, whole genome shotgun sequencing project. | biome: Marine environment; feature: Marine mammal; material: Swab sample of the gingival sulcus; isolation source: swab sample of gingival sulcus...
CTCGAAACAGGAAAACGACTTGACGGACGAGAAACAGATCAGGTTCGACCAGTTCGAGCTGATACTTCTCTTTTTGAGAGAACACATGGAACCGGACTGTTTGAGCGAGGAGTGACACAAATTCTCTCGATTGCAACCCTTGGTGGACCTCAAGATATGCAGCTTATCGATGGAATGTACGAAGAAGAAACCAAACGATATATTCACCACTACAATTTCCCACCATTTAGCGTTGGAGATGTGCGACCGCTGCGATGAGTGGGTCGACGAGAAGTTGGACATGGACGCCTTGCTGAAAAAGCGCTCGAAGCTGTCCTTCCAAAAGAAGAAGACTTCCCATATATGATGCGAGTCGTCTCAGAGACGATGACTTGTAATGGATCGAGTTCTATGGCATCGATCTGTGGATCATCACTGGCTCTAATGGATGCTGGTGTTCCAATCAAGGCTATGGTTGCCGGAGTTGCTATGGGAATGATCTATGATGAAGAAACTGGAAAATACCAGATTCTCGCAGATATACAAGCGCAGGAAGATTTTCTTGGAGATATGGATTTTAAGGTCGCAGCTACAAAAAATGGAATCACTGCACTTCAAATGGACTGTAAAATTTCTGGACTTTCTATGGAAGTTGTCAAAGAAGTATTTGCAAACTCAGAAAAAGCCATCACTTATATTCGCGAAAATATGCAAAAAGCTATCAGCGAGCCACGAAAAGAACTCTCGAAATACGCACCACTTCTCTTCTCACTTCAGATCCCAGAAGATAAAATGCGTGATGTTATCGGAAAAGGCGGTGAAACAATTCAATGAATCGAAAAAGATTTTGAAGTCGAGGTCAATCTCGATGACGATGGAAAATGTACTATCACCGCAAAAAATCAAGAAAGTGGGAAAAAAGCGGTAGAATTTATCCAAAACCTTATCAAAGAAGTCGAAGTCGGAGATGAATACGAGGGAACAATTATCAAAATTCTCGACACTATCGGTGCGATTGTTTCTATCTGACCAGGAAAAGAAGGCATGGTACATATATCAAAATTTGGAGTCAAAGAGCGAATTGCCAATGTCAATGATGTTGCAAAAGTTGGCGATAAGATAAAAGTAAAGGTTTATTCGGTTGACAAGGAGAAAGGAAGAATTGGATTAATGAAGGTGGTGTAGAAAGAAGGGAAATTATTTGCATTTTTTGAAAAGGTATGATACTATATAAGTGTATTTTATTTTAAAAAAATTATTTATGAATATATTGACTCCAAAGGATCAAACAGCAGAAATTTTCCCAGAAAATAGTATGCAAGAAGAAACAATAGCAACAATAGAAAATTGAAAAGAAAATTTTCCATTCCCCGAAACACTCTTGGAAGAAAAAATGCTTTCAAAAGAAGACAAAGAACTCTTACAACAACAATGGAATATATATAATCGACTGAAATGAGTGCAGATAATAAATAACCTAAAACTTCGTATGGAGGCGGGACTTCCAGTTCTTACAAAAGGAACACTTGTTCATGGAACTTCGATTTTAAGCGAAACTGAAGAAAATGCCTTAAATATTTCAAAAATAAAAAGTTTTGCAGAAAATGGGGTTCTTTCTGGCGAATTCCTATGAATTCCTGAAGATCTGGAAACAAACTATTGTGCTGACTTTTATAAGGTTCCAGAAAACATGAGTATACAAGAGTACTCCGATTATATCAATACAAAAATTAAACTTTGAGTAGTCCCACTTTCTTCACCGGAAAGTTTTAAACTACCAAGTAAAAAATCTTCAAGTGAAATTGCTATTATAATAAACACTCACAATAAAGATATTCAAGATCTTACTCAATATGATGCATATAATGCTTGGTGATTTTCAAAAATGAAAAACATTGTAAATGAAAAAGGACTTCTTCGTTGACCTCGATATGATGGTAAAATGTCAGCAATTCTTGGTGGGATACCAGCAAATTTTATCTCTGGACTCATCGTTGGATCAAAACTCCTTCAGATACAACCAGACACAATTCGCATTTTGCGAGAAAATTTCTGAAAAGAGGTTATCATCTTTGATGAAATGGGAAATATTTTATAACAATGATAATTTGTACATATTGTAATGGAACAAAAAAGAAACCGTGGGAAGAAAGGAAAATCTTGAATCAAGTTCAGGAAATGACAGGAACGGTAGGAACCGCAGGAACATGGATCCCTGGTCAAGCCAGGGATGACAAAAAAAAGTCATTGCGAGAAATCTTTGATTTCGTGGCAATCTCCAAGATCACTTCGTCGTTCATTTCATTCACTTCTCGTGATGACGGGAACGGAAGAGGTCGCCACGCTCCGTTTCACTGGGCTCACGATAACGGGAACCAAATCCCCCTGTCCTATCGGACATCCCCCTTCACAAAGGGGGCTTCAAAAGAAAATTGTCATTCCTGCGCAGGCAGGAATCCATTCGGGAAAAAGAAGGTACAAAAGAGGAAGATCCTGAATCAAGTTCAGGATGACAAGGGCAGCGGGAACCTGGATCCCGCATCAAGTGCGGGATGACAGAGACCGCAGAGACAACAGAAATAAAATTCCCCTGCCCTCTACATTCTAAATTCTAAATTCTACCTTCTAAATTCTACCTTCTAAAATCTAAATTCTAAATTCTACCCCCTAAACCCTTTCAAGATGTCACTCTACGCCTTTACTCTCGGTCGCCAATACAAACTCTCAATTGCAGAAATTGGGAGTGTTTTTGGCTGGGAAAATATTAGAGATTTTGACCGTGATATTGCAATTGTCGAAACCGAGAAAATACTTGATACAAATACGCTCCATCTCCTGGGTGGAACAATTCGTATCATCTCTCTCCAGATACCAAAAGCCGGTTTCAAGGAATATATAGAATCTCATATCAAAAAAATTCAAAGTGATAAAATCAATATCGCACTCTCTGCCTATGGCGATGAAATCGATCGAAAAAACCTCTCGTCGAATATCAAAAACACAATGAAGAAACATGGGAAAAATATACGATATGTCGGTGAAAATCACAAAAATATCAATGCAGGAAGCTATAAGAAAAATCGCCTTGGAAAATACCAAACCGAGTATAATCTTGTAAATATTGGTGAAAAAACATATTTTGGAATCACTCTTGCCTGCCAAGATGTTGATGCCTATGCTCGTAGAGATATTACAAAAATTCGCGATATGGAGATCGGTATGATGCCACCAAAACTTGTGCAGATACTGCTCAATATTGCCAGTCATCAAGATACAACAAAAACAATTTACGATCCTTTTTGTGGACTTGGTACAACTCTCATCGAGGCAATCGATGCTGGTTTCCACGCTGTGTATGGAAGTGATCTCAATCCTGAAATGGTAGCAAATAGCAAAAATAGTGTGAGCAATTTTGTACATGAAGAAGAGAAATGGCAACAAAAAATCCGAGAAAAAGGATGAACTCCAAGACACGATATACGCACACTGCAATGGGATATTTGGCAGCAAAATGCCGAAAAAATAGACGAAAGTCCGATATGGAAGCACTCGGATCCAAGTCAGACTATTATCATATCTGAGGGATTTCTCGGTGAAATTGTCACGAGAAATACATTTTCAAAAGAGAAAATCCAAACCATAAGAAATCATCTGAAAGTACTTTATAGTCATTTTTTTCATGGACTCAAATGCTTGCATTTTGATGGAAGCATTATCATGAGTTTTCCATTTTGGAAAAAAGACCGAGAATGCATTTATTTTCGAGAAATCTACCAAATTATCCGCGAAAATGGATTTGCAATAAAACCAATGGTTCCGGAAAAATATGATCTCATGACCAAAGAAAATACCCTGCTCTATGCACGAAAAACCCATCTGGTTTGAAGAGAAATTATCCTTATACAAAAACAAAAATAAGTTTGATTAAATCCTATTATTATGCTATAATGAGAATATTATAATTTCACCCTATGAAAAAACACGCCTCCAAGAAAACCAGGCAGGCCAAAAATTCTCAAAAACACATTACAGCACATTCAAAGCTTTGGAAAATTCTCTCAATTATTATCCTCATTCTTGTAAGTATAGTTCTTTGAATTATTGCAAGTGTTATTTTTGTTGGTGTCTTCTTCCCGAATCCTTGACTGGCAGGAATGACTCTTATTGCTTTACTTCTCCCAATATTGGCAACGCTTATTTGAATATGAATATCTCAACTCTATTCGATAATTTTCTGAAAGAAAAAAACATCAAAAAAATGAAATCTTAATCTACAGAAAATACTGGCTTCATCCAAAAAAATCATAATATACGTAATTGTAAATACGCTACTTTTTTTTGTTTTTGTTTTTTTATTAAAAAATTGAGAACATTTTGGATACTTTGTAGGTATATTTCTTGTACTTGTATCTAACATCTATATACACAAATATGTATTTTCTAAAAAACAATAACCATGAAAAAACTCTCAATTCAAGACTTTAATACAAATTTTCGCAGTAATCGAGATATCGAGACGGCGCTGGCTTGGAATGCGCTCAAAAAGTACCTCGAAGAAAACAATCAAAGCAGGGTTTTTGCATCGGTAAAAAGTATCAAAGTATGAGAAAAAAACATCACCATATCGACAAAGAAATCTATCATCAACCAAGAATTGACAATGATGAAAGAGGGTCTCATACGATCATTTGAGGCAGCGATCAAGCCCCTGCGAGATTTTAAGTGTGAGAAAATATATTTTAATTAAAGGTTGCTATTTTTAGAAAATTTCGTACCATAGCATCATGACCATAAAATCTTCAAATTCAAAATTGACAGATGATCGTCCAATTTCTCCAAAAGAGCAAACAGGCGAATCATCATACCAATACTCACTTCGACCGAAACAGCTCTCTCAATATATCGGTCAAGAACACATCAAAAAACATCTCTCTGTTGCAATAGAATCAGCAAAAATCCGAAATACTGCATTGGAACATATCCTCTTTTATGGACCGCCAGGACTGGGAAAAACCACACTCTCAAACCTCATCGCTATTGAAATGGGATCGCCTATCAAATCAACCAGTGGACCAGCTATAGAAAAACAAAGTGATCTTGTGTCAATATTGACCAGCATGATGGAGGGGGAAATTTTATTCATTGATGAGATTCATCGACTTCGTCCTCAAATTGAAGAGATTCTCTACTCAGCGATGGAAGATTTTCAAATCGATATCATGGTAGGATCTGGAACAGGTGCAACGAGTATCAAAATGGATATTCCAAAATTTACCCTTATTGGTGCAACAACTCGTCTATCAAGTCTCTCACATCCGCTTCGAGATCGATTTGGTAATGTTCTCAAACTTGAATTTTATAGTGAAGATGAGATTGCCCATATTGTAGAGAGAAGTTTTGAAATTTTGGAAATGCCAAAAATCTCAAAAACTGTCATTGACTCCATTGCTTCACGATCGCGTGGGACACCTCGTATCGCCAACCGGTATGCAAAAATCATCCGAGACTATGCCACGGTCGGAAAACAAATAGAATCCGAATCGGACGCTCAAAAGATTTTTGAAAATTTCTGAGTCGATGAGCACGGACTTGATCGCCTTGATCAAGCGCTCCTCTCTCATCTCTCGGCAAGTGGTATAAGTAATCCACTAGGACTCTCTACTCTTGCCTCTCTTATCGGCGAAGAAGTTTCTACCATCGAAGATGTGGTCGAACCATACCTTTTGCAGATTGGACTCATCGAGCGCACCCCTCGTGGGAGACAAATCACTCTCAAAGGAAGAGAATATATAAAAGGAGGAAACTAAGAATTCATTTCTTTTTTTACTCTCCTGTCCCAATATTTGTAAAATTCTTGAGGGGTTTTACCTTTTCCATGGTTTCCATTCATATTTTTTCGCACTGTCCTAGAAACCTTCCCGCTCAAAATTTGATTAATTCCTGACGCTCATTGTTGATGAGCCAGATACAGATTCGTTGGTGTAATTGGAATTCATTTTCCTCTCAATTCATTAATATTTGCTCGCATAAGTCTTTTGAGTGCTGCGAGATTATTGTATGGATTCAGTGGACTTCCCTTCCCATACTTTGCCCAAGTCGAAGGAATAAACTGACCAAGTCAAGCTGCTCATGATTTTGGATTTTTTGCTGTTGCTTTTCATTCTGATTCTATATTGAGAAAAGCATTAAGAAGTCGATTATTTGTTTTATATCTTCATTTACCAAGAGGGATAAGTTTTGCACTTTGATAGCTGTCAATACCAGTACCAGCATCTTCTAGATTCGTACGGCTCGGTTCTATTTGAGACTTGAGATCTCTCATATTATCAGCAATTATGTTTCAAACCTCACCTCGAGCTGCAAGAAAATCTTGAGATAAATTATATGTTGGAATATTTTTGGTTTCGGTTTTTACAACTTTTTCTGCTTGTTTTTTTGTTGCATCATCTCTTTTGAAAAGACTTGAAAGCCAGGCAAGAAATCATCATGATTTCTTTCTGACTGGCTCTGGATTTTCTCCTTTCATACTCGTATAGCTTCTTCTTTTTTGTCAAAGTTGCTTTTGGGTTTTACTGAGTGTATCTTTAAATGGACCGAACAGCTCGTCAAGACTCTGAGTTTCACGCCCTTGAGGATTTCCAGTCACTGAGACACCTTGATTTTCAGAAGCAACAGGAATACCCCAGTTTGAGTGTGCTCACTCTGGATTCTCCCACCAAGAAATAGGTTCGAAAGAGTTTTCAGGGTATTCAGAGTTTTCAGGGTATTCAGAGTTTTCAGGGTATTCAGAGTTTTCAGAGTTTTTAGCAAGAGCTTGCTGAGCTCCCTTGACAATTCCATCATCACTTCCATCAACTCCAACATAATTTCCATGAAAAGACTCTTGAAAATATACACGAGGCGTATGAGAAGAAAAAGTATTTGTAAACATAGTATACAAAGATTATGATATATATCTCTATTCTATCACATTTTTTTGATATTTGCAAAGGTTTTTTGTATTTTTTTAGCAAAAAAGTTTGAAATCCCTCATTTTTTGATTATAATGGGCTTACTATTCTTATAATAACCTTCGTATGGTCGCACAACTTGACACGAAAATCTTCGATTTTTCCCACAAGAAGTAGGCTTTTTTGAAGTATAAAAATATGTTTCTCTTAAAAAAAAATTCCCTACTTACGTGGGGATTTTTTAAAAAAACATACTCTTAATTTTTCTTCATTTTTACATTTTATTTTCTTATTTTTTTCCTATGCCTTACAAAAAACGAAATATTTTCATTATCATTCTTACAATTCTTGGGATGATTAACGCTTTTTATCTTTCAAGTCTGGCCTATGATCTTGTCTTTGCTGCCAAGGAAGGACTCATAGGTATGGCACCATGTGATATCAATGATACACTTTCGTGTAGTGGAGCTCTCTCGAATCCTCGAGTCCATATTTTTGGAATTCCTTTTCCGATGATAGCGGCAGTCGTCTACCCCATTCTTTTCATACTTTCACTCATTGCCTACTTCCGACGAAACCTCTCAGCGATCAAAATCATTACAGTGATGGCATTTGGTGGACTTGCATTTAATGGATATATCATGTATCAAGAATATATGATTGGTGCATTTTGCCCACTTTGTCTCATGTGTACGGGCTATATTTTCTTAATTGCAGTGACTGGTGCAAGTATCTGGAAAGAGAGCAATACAATGCAGAAGTAAAAAAATATGAAAGTTCTCTATATCGATTCTCAAAACATACATAAAGCGCTTCTTGAAATCTGATGGAAAATTGACTGGAAGAAGTTTTTTGACTACAGCAAAGAAAAATACAACATTGATGAAATCAAAATGTTTGTCGGATATTTACAAAAATTTGAGCATTTCTATAAAAAACTAGAAGCCATTTGATATAAACTTATTTTCAAGAAAGCTTCAATCCTCCCAAATGGAGAAGTCAAAGGGAATGTCGATATCGATATTTGTATCGAAAGCATGAAAGATTTCTATGAAAATAAACTTTCTCAGATGTATCTTGCCAGTGGTGATGGAGACTTCAATTCATTGGTTGATTTTTTTCGAGAAAAGACTATTTTCTGAAAAGTTTTTATTCCAAATGCAAAAAAATCTTCAAAAATTCTCAGAAAGTCTGCATGACCACATGTCATCGTTCTTGATAGTTTGCGATTTTTCCTTGAATAAAAACAAAAACCCTCAATCGCTTGAGGGTTTCATGTAGGAGAGAAGAATCATTGTCCTCTGCTTCCTTCATGAACACTCCCATTCTATCATTTTTTCCAAAAAAGTCAAAACTTTTTCCAAAATCTTCATAGAAATACTCTATTCTCAAATCTATTTTCTCACTTTTACTTTCTAATTTTCATTTTATGAACCTTCCTACTGTCCGCCATTCATTGGCACACATCATGGCACAAGCTGTCAAACAAAATTTCCCTCATGCAAATCTTGCTATCGGTCCAGCAACCAAAGACGGATTTTATTATGATTTTGATTTTTGAGAGAGAGAATGCAGCGAAAAAGATCTCAAAAAAATCGAAAAATCAATGAAAAAAATCGTCGGTCAAAATCAGCCATTTATTCACTTCCATATCTCATACGATGAAGGACGCGAGCTTGCTCATCTTCTGGATGAAAAATACAAAACACTTCTCATCGATCGATTTGAAAGTGGAGAATTCAAAAATGAAGAAAAGCTTGAAAGTGGAAAAATCGGCTTCTCTATCAATACCGCCAAGAAGAAAAATAACGAATACTATGCGAAAATTCAAGAGTACTTACAAGAAAAAGGATACCACAATTTCAAAGAAGGAGAATACCTACAATTTATCGATATGTGCGCAGGACCACACATAGAAAATACCAAAGAAATTGATGCTGGAAGTTTCAAAGTAGCAAAAATTGCGGGAGCGTACTGGCTTGGTGACAGTGAAAATGAGCAATTAACAAGAATTTCTGCTTATGCTTTTGAGGATAAAGAAACACTTGATGCTCACTTGAAACTGCTCGAAGAAGCCAAAAAACGAGATCATCGTATTCTTGGTCAAAAACTCGAACTCTTCACCTTCTCAGATTTAGTGGGTTCTGGACTTCCACTCTTCACACCAGCCGGAGCCTATATGCGAAATGCGATTGAAGAAGCTATTATGGAAATCCAAAGTAAATACGGTTTTGAAAAGGTCAGCATTCCCCACATCACAAAAAAAGATCTCTATGAAACTTCTGGACACTGGGGAAAATACAAAGATGATCTCTTCCATGTCACTGGAAAATCTAACACACAATTTGTGATGAAGCCGATGAATTGTCCTCATCACGCTCAGATTTATGCTTCACAGAGTTGGAGCTATCGAGATCTACCTATTCGCTATGCAGAGACAACGACGTGCTACCGTGACGAACAGCAAGGTGAACTTCTCGGACTCTCTCGAGTGCGATCCCTCACACAAGATGATGGACATATTTTCTGTCGAGTTGATCAGATTGGAGAGGAATCTCGAAATCTTGCTCAAGTCATTCGAGAATTCTACAGTAAACTGGGGATGCTTGAAGAGGGGAAATTCTGGGTTTCTCTCTCAGTTCGAGATCCAAAAGAACCAGATAAATATCTCGGAGATGAGCAACACTGGGAACAGGCTGAAACCTTTCTCGAAGAAGTTGCTACATCTGAAAATCTTCCTTTCAAGAGAGTCGAAGGAGAAGCAGCATTCTATGGGCCAAAACTTGATTTCCAGTTTCAAGATGCTATCGGTCGAGAGTGGCAACTGGCTACAATTCAAATTGATTTTGTCCAGCCGGAGCGGTTTGGACTTGAATATACCAATAATGAGGGGAAAAAAGAGCGACCTGTCATGATTCACCGTGCAATTGCTGGAAGCCTTGAGCGATTTATGAGTGTGATCATCGAGCATTTTGCTGGAACATTTCCACTGTGGCTCTCCCCTCGCCAAGCTATCGTTGTACCAGTCGGAGAAAAGTTTTTTGATTATGGAGAAGAAATCCTTGCCAAATTAAAACAATCTGGAATCCGTGCAGTCGGAGATTTCTCAAGTGATGGACTCAATAAAAAAATCCGAAATGCTGAAAAAATGCACTACAACTATATTCTCGTCGTCGGAGAAAAAGAAGAAACCGAAAAAACCGTTGCTGTGCGAAACTACCGAACCAAAGCTCAAAGTCAGGAAAAGTTTGATGTATTTTTGGAGAGTATTGTCGAAGAATTGAAAGAAAAAAGATTGTAGGTTTGAGAGAATAAATTTTAGAGTTTAGAATTTAGAAATTAGAAGGTAGATATTAGATATTAGATTTTAGAATTTAGAAGATAGAATTTAGAGGGCAGCGGGATTTTATTTCTGTTGTCTCTGTGGTCTCTGTCATCCCGCACTTGATGCGGGATCCATGCCTCTGTCATCCTGAATTTATTTCAGGATCTTCCTCTTTTGTACCTTCTTTTCCCCGACTGGATTCCTGCCTACGCAGGAATGACAGATTCTTCTGAAACCCCCTTCTTGAAGGGGGAAAGTGAGTGAGGCGAGCAGAAGAATTTCTTGTCTCTGCAGCTTCTGTCATCCCGCACTTGATGCGGGATCTTCTTTTTTGTATTTTCTGTAATTCTTGTTAAACTATAGTTATGATTATAAAACCTTCGGACTTTATCAAACTCTACATTGACAAAAATACTTTATATAATATAATCACATTATCTAGTATAAGGTCTAATGCCTTTACTTTAAGTGCAACTCTACCTTATATTAGATAGGGTTGTTTTTTTAGGCTATTTGCACGGAGGTGCACAATGGATAAGAAATTGTTTTTTTACTACAATATAATCTGTGTAATACTATTTAGTAGTATTACAGTAGTGCTTACAGTCAAAGGACATCACAGAGAAGCTATTTTATGTTCATATTTTACTTCTCTGATAGTGGGATTCTTTGCTATCTTATTTGGTGTTAATAGATATATACTTGTGGGACTGTTCCTTATTTCGGGAACATGTATGATTTTCTTGTTTAATCTTATATCTATTACTTGGCCTTCTATACTTATTTCTTGTTTGGCAAGTATATTTTTTCTTATAGGATTTAAAAAAAATATCAAAAAAACATAAAAACTTCCCTCGTAAACTCGGTAGTATTTCTTGCTGCCGAGTTTCTTCCATATTTTCCCTTGCAAGAAATAGGTTATTTCCTATAATAGAAAACATTATTTTCTAACTTTTTTAAAAAAACTATGGCAACTCGTGAAGATGTAAAACTTGGGGCAAAAATCCTCATAAACTGACAACCCTATGAAGTCACAAAAGCTGAGCACGTAAAACAGGCTCGTGGTGCTGGTATGGAACGGTGCACGGTCAAAAATCTCCTGACTGGAAAGGTCGTTCCAAAAACCTTTCGAGAATCTGATGTCGTTGAAACGGCAAATGTCGTCTATTTTAGCTCGGAATATACCTATCAGGATGGTGATGGATATCACTTTATGAACAAAGAAACCTATGATGATGTTGTCATCTCTGCAGAAAATATCGGTGATGCGAAAAATTTTCTCGTAGAAGGAGCAACCGTAAAAGTGATGGAGTGGAATGGAAATCCTGTCAATATAGAACTCCCACCGTCAGTAGCACTCGAAGTCGTAGAAACACCACCAGGTGAAAAAGGAAATAGCGTCAATAATAATCTCAAACCAGCTACGCTCTCAACTGGACTTGAAGTCAAAATTCCTCTTTTTATCAATGAGGGAGAAATGATCCTTGTCGATACAAGAACAAATTCTTATATGAGCAAAGCCTAAGTAATTATGAAACAAAAAATTAGATACTTCACTGTTTTTTTAGCAAAGGGGGTTACGATCTTTTTTGCAATTTTCACGATCATACTGCTCGTTATCAGTCTTGTAAAGCCAGAGTGGATCAAGATCGCCATAGAATGGGTCGGTAACCTCATAGAAACGCTAGGAAACTGGAACTATCTTATTGCTTTTCTCTCAGCCTGCATCGAATCACTTCCAATAATTGGAACGGCGGTTCCTGGAATGAATATTATGATTTTGGTTTGAGGATTTTGGGGAAAACACCACCTTCTCTTCACACTTCTTTTTGCAATCGTAGGTGCTATGCTTGGAAATGCCCTTGGTTACTGGATTGGGAAAGTGATCGGAAAAGAAATTATCGAAAAATACGGCGAATATATTGGACTTGGAAAAACAGAAGAAAAAATCCTCCAAAAACAAATCAAAAAAAATGGATTTTGGTATATTGTTTTGGGGAAATTTCACAATTTCACCCGAGCATTTGTTCCGTTTATTGCAGGAAGCTCTGGTATGAGTCCAAAAAGTTTTTGGATTTTTAATATGGTGGGTTCTATTATTTGGGCAACGGCAATGATTCTTATTGGTATTTTCTTTGTTGAGCACTATGAGATCATCCTCAAGTACCTTTCGTATATTATTCTTACGCTTATGATAGGATTTTTGGGATATATGTATATGTTCAAACGAGAAACACTTCAGCAGTATATGCATGATAAAAATAAGGAAATTGAAGAAAAAATTGCAAAAAAACAATCGTCTCTTAATAAATAAATTTTATGCCTGACATTTTCCTACAATTTCTGCTTTTTTTTGGACTTTCTACTCTTATTTCAGGAGTCTTTTTATGGGGATTAAAGAAAATTTTTGTACGCTTTGATCTCTTGGACAAGCCTCATCTCTACGCAATGGAAAAGGGCCGAAAACCAGTGCCCTACGGCATCGGGATACTTATTTTGATGGTACTTTTGGTTATCTCACCATTTCTCTATTTGTATGGGGATTTCTCTCCACTTCTCGAAAAAAGGCTTTTTTACGTGATCGTCATAGGAGCTGTTATGGCGCTCATATCGTTTGTCGATGATATGGACACTATCGGAAAAAGTCATATCAAAGTTCCTCCGATTTTTCGCCTTGGTATGCAAATACTTGTAGGAGCCTTTATTGGACTGACAAGTATCAAAATCTCGTATGTAAGCCATATTTTTGGTGGTATTCTCCAGCTCGATGAAATCTATTGGAATATACATCTCTTTTGAGATTTACACATTACTATCTATATTCTTCCGCTTTTAGTGACTATTTTTTGGTATGTTCTGATTTTTAATGCTGTCAATTTTTCCGACGGAATTCCATGAGTGACGGGTGGAATTGCCAGTATTACTTTTTTGATTCTTGGAATGCTCGCTTTGAAACTCTATCTCATAGATGACAGTATCGCCGCCCAAGAAAATAGTCGGTTTATTTTGATGATTTTAGCAATTATCTTGCCAGTGACATTTTTTCTAACAGTTGCTGATAGCAAGAGAAGTATTGTCATGGGGGATTCTGGAACAATTATGCTGGCATTTTTTATTGCGACACTTGCCATAGTTGCCGGTGGAAAGATAGCAACAACAGCCAGTGTCCTTGGGCTCTATCTCATAGATTTGGTCTATGTGGTTCTCACAAGGCTCAGAAAAGGAATCAATCCTATGAAGTGAGATCAAAGTCATCATCTCCACTACAGGCTTCTCGAGATTGGACTCTCTAGATCTCAGGTGAGAACTATCATCTTGTTCCTGACTGCAATTTTTGGGATTTCTGCCATTTTTCTCTCAGCAACAGGAAAGATTATTCTTCTCATATTTATCACAGGAATTACTATTTTTCTTACAGAAATTCTCGGAAAAATCCAAAACAAAAGAAAAAAACCACAAATATAAAAAAGTATCCGAAGATACTTTTTTTGTTATCTCAAGAGAGATGCCTAATCTTCAAATTTCATTGAAATTTTTTCCCAGTCAAGGACCTTCCAAAAGGCTTCAATATATTTGAGTCGAGCATTTCGATAGTCGATATAATATGAGTGCTCCCACACATCGCAAGCAATCAGCGGTGTTCATATATGAAGCGGCGTATCACCATTGGCTGTTGTTGTAATAGCAAGTTTCCCAGTATTTGCATCCACAATAAGCCATGACCAACCAGAACCAAATATTTTCATAGAAACATCAAAAAACTCTGTTGAAAATGCCTCCACACTTCCCCACTCTTGCTCGATAGCAGTACGCAGATTATCGGACATCTGTGTGGGATTTGGCGTCATGATATCAAAATAAAACGTATGATTGTAAACCTGACCAGCATTGTTCTTGATTGGACCGGCCTCACTTTGTTCGATAGTATCCTCTACACTCATATTTTCAAACTGTGTCCCTGGTATAAGGGCATTGAGATTATCTACATACGCTTGGAGATGTTTCCCATAATGATATTCGATTGTCTCGGCAGAAATATGTGGCTCAAGAGCAGCCGGCTCATACGGAAGCTGTGGAAGTGTATGCATAATACATAAAGAAAAGAAATAAGTATTTTCAAGTATACGAAAAAAGAGAAAAAAACAAAATGTTTCTCTCTTTAATCAACATAGATATATCCATCAATTGATGGGTGATTTCTTGGAATTTTTCGTGTTGTAATCCTGTAGAGTCCTGAGTAGTTCATATCTTTTACGATAATATGATCTTTGTATACATTTGTAACAACACCAACATGTCCGTAAGCGGCGCTATATCCATATCCAGTAAATTGAATAATCGCTCATGGAACTGGAGTTTTACCTGTTGGTATTCCCTTTCGACTCGCATTTCGTATCCACATTTTTGCATTTCCACGCCAGGTGACAGTTTTACGCTGCGCTACATACCATGTACAGTTTCCTGGAGCCATACCTCGTCATTTTCCAGTATATTTAATTCTATATGAACTTTTGAGTCCAGTATTTGGATTGACTGTAACGGGTGCTGGCTTGATTTTTGGAGTTGGTGGATTTTTTTGTTTGATTCGAGAACTTGTCTTTGGATTTGAAGCTGCAATTTTTGGGATTGGTTTTTTTGGTTCTTCTTTTTTTGGTGGAAGAGCTCCAGGAATGATAATTTTTTGCCCAATTCGCATTTTTGTTGGATCGCTAATATTATTGGCTTTGGCAATTTTTTGATTGGCAATATCATACACAGAGGCAATCTGAGAAAGTGTCTCTCATCGCTTGATGGTATGAATACGTCCATCTTGGGCTGGAATAGTAAGTTTTTGACCTACTTTGAGAGTATCACTCATTTTGATATTGTTTTTCCATAAAATCACCTCTGGGCTCATTTTGTATTTTTTTGCAATTTTTACAATATTATCATATTCTTTGACAGTATAGATCTGTAACTTTTGATCTTTTGGTGTCGTTGGCTTGTCTTCTGTTTTTGGTTGTTCTGGCTGTGTAGATTCTGTAGGTTCCTCGGTAGGTTCCTCTGGAGTTTGGGTTTGGTCAGCATTTACTAGTCCACCTGACTGAATCTGCTCTTTTGCATCAAGAGAAACAAGTCCACTTGTCGAAACAGACGTCTCGAGATCTGGATTTTGATATTCTTCGGCGATAATAGTCGACTCATCATAATACCCACGAGCCACGCTCTCAACACCCATCGATGCAAGTGATGGATAAAAAGGAGCAACAACAAATACAGCAAGTGTAATGAGCTTTGATTTTTTGAACAACGAAAACGCCGAATCAAGAGGAAGATTATTTCGAATCGCTCTTGAAAGTCGGGCTTTATGATTGGGTTTTTGATTCACTACAAAAAATTATGACTAAAGGCATTTTTGAGGAATATCAAGTACATATTTTACTTCCAAAGGATTTGGTCAAGAAAATTCTACTCAAAATTTCTCAAAAAATGCACAGCTCTATGCGATAGATTTCACGACTAATACAGTTTGCATTGGTCGAAATCCCTGTGTTCGCATATATCGTTTTTTTGGTTTATGTTTGAAGACTCGGATTTTGTCTCCTTTTTTGTTTTCTTCTACACTACATACAACTTTTGCCCCTTCAACAAAAGGAGTTCATACGGTTGTATTACTTCCATCTGGTTCGGCTGTCAGAAGTGGCGAGAACTCGAGAGTTTTCCCAACTTCAGTATGTTGATGGTCAACAACGATGGTTTGACCAGCTTCTACGGTGTATTGTTTTCCACCGACTTCTATTACTGCAATCATAAGAAAAAAAGGATAGGCTTATATAGGAGGCAAAAGCACTTGTTTCTTGAAAATATTCAAGCAATCCCTATAACAAAGCAAAAATAAAAAAATGTATAGATAGATACAAGAACTCTTTTCGAATTCTCTATATCCAAATTATTTTTTCTCATAATCCTTGCTAACGCAAGAATCATTTGAAAAAATGGTTGGGGTAGTAGGATTCGTTCTTCTCAGTCGCTTTCGCTCCCTGCCAGAGACGACTCGGACACGAATAAGCAATTCAATGCTTATTCTTTTTTTCTTCGAAAAAAGTCCTC
>PDWI01005491.1_pt1 | contig 16344 bp, 14 predicted proteins | sample 1430891 | NCBI WGS metagenome assembly PDWI01 (sample SAMN01162508, study PRJNA174530) | Oral metagenome, whole genome shotgun sequencing project. | biome: Marine environment; feature: Marine mammal; material: Swab sample of the gingival sulcus; isolation source: swab sample of gingival sulcus...
ATGGTTTCTTTTGCCATATTGGCATAATTTTGAAAATACATGCTTCGCATAAACAACAGTGTAAAACTCGGAGCAATGAGAAGATAAAAAATAAAATCTGTCAGTACCGCGGTTAGTTCGCCACCATTGGTAATGAATAAAATTGCAAAAGGCACCAAGAAAAAAGCAGCACTTTGCATAATAACCTGATAAAACGCCATAGGTTTTTGCCACATCACGGTATAAGCAGTAACCATGTCACGGTATCGGGTAATACTACCCACAAAACGCTTAAAGGCATACACACTCTGTCCGAATGTTTTTACAACCGGGATACCACGCACGTATTCAACGGCTTCGCTACTCATTTCTTCCAGAGCATCAAAATAGGCTTGCTGAAATTTTTTACCCGAAGTACTCATCATAAAACTCATACTCACAACGCCCAAAACAATGGGAATAAGCAAAACTAATCCCATACGCCAATCGACCACAAACATAAACACAAGTATTATTAGCGGAGCGATGATGGTCGATGCCGCATCGGGTAATTGATGCGCTAAAAAGGTGTGGGTTAGACTGGCATTGTCGTCAATGATTTTACGCATTTTACCACTTTGATTGCTATCGAAAAAGCCAAGCGGCATATTGATTATTTTACGCATCCCGAATTTACGCATTCCCACCTCCACACGAAATGCCGCTAAATGTGATGACATCAAGGCAAAGAAATAAACCAACATACTCGCAAAAGCAGATACAAGCGTCATCCACGCATAAAAACTGACACTCTGGAATGTGATATTAGCCGTGTCAGCAAAAATTTCTTTGGTAATAAGCCAAATAAACACAAAAGGCAGTAACCCGAGAACGGCAGACAGTGCTGATAAGATTAACGATAACGGGAACAGATATCTCTTATTCCCGGCGTAGGGGGTCAATTGTTTTAGGATTGATTGTTTTTTTTTAGGTTTCATTTGTTTTGGTGTTTGATGTTAGTCATGTTGGTTTCCTGTACCAATCAGTTAAGTGAAAACCTGAATAACAAGCTGTAAAATGTGTTATTTTTTGTATTCAAATTCGATATTAACCACTTCAGCCTCCCTGTCACCTACCTCATACCTCATACGTTCGTCATCAACTAATTCTTTTAAGATCTTAATCGAGTTTTTATCTGTTACTAATGTTAATGTCTTAATCCCTACAACCCCATTTGGGTGAACAAAGTTTTTCGGTTTCGGGTCTGCATTTTCATAGTAAGACATCAAAAAAGGTAATCCTAAATTATTGGGAAAAAAGAGTTTCCATCTCAGTTTGTTGCCCTTGGTGTCGTTTCTTTTCACTTTTTTCCAATAAAATCCTTTTTCGTTATATTTCCTTTCTAACCATTTGATTTCTTCATCAAGAGTTCCGGCATCTTTTTCGATACAAAATGCCCCGATATTTTTATTCATTATTTTGGTATTAGACATTCTGTCAACCAAGGGTTTCCACCCTAAGAGGGTTAGGATTTTTTTATTGAAATTTGAAATGTATTTGGCATTTAATAATTCAATAAAAGGACCCTCACTAAAATAGATTAAGGCATTGGCATCTTTAGTATCTTGTCCGTATTCTACATAAAACCCTTTGTCTTGCCACTCTTTAACAGCTTTGTGCAAATCATCAACGCCATATATGATATGACTTGCCCGCATTTTACCGGTCAAAGTAGGCGTTTCTGATTCTGTCGTTTTTTTGTTGGCAGAACAGGAAACTAACAACAAAGCAACAAAAGCTAATACTAAATAATTGATGGTTTTCATGTGTTTATTTTTAGTGTCTGAAATTATCATATAGCCTTATTAAAGTTTTACATTTACTTTGGTTTTTAGCTGTTAACCTTTACCCTTTCTGTCTTCAGTCTCCCATCTTACAATCCCTTTTCTAAATAAAAATACTAATGGTTGATACTAATGCTACTAACATCCCCAGGGTTCCTGCAATGGAACTGAAATGAGGAATTTTACTGAGTAAATTTCCTAAACCGAATTGGATGATTATCATACTGAAAAACGGAAGTGTCAAAATTTGCAAAATACTCATCTGTATCGTTCCTTGTTGCGCTAAGTACAACATTGACATTGTATAAGCCAAAGAAAACACCGTACACATAACCATAAAAAAAGCAAGTACCTTTTTAAAGGTTTGGAATTTACTTTCGTCATATTTTACAATGTAAAATATAAATGAACACACGACATGAAATGTCATGACAAAAGCAATATAAATGGAAAATGTCCATATCACTATATTTGCTTTACCATCAGGTATTCTCACCAAATAATACAATACAATTAACCACAAACTTATAGATACAGAACCGATATAAGCAGATAAAAATAAATGCCTGTCCGGTGTGTTTTTTATAATGTCAATACGACTTTGTTTTTTTACTTTATGATTTTTACCTGATGCTAAAAACACATCTGCAATCATATTAGTAATACTTGCTAAGACAACTACTGATATAATAATTATGTCTGTCATTTTTTATTTAGCTTTTTGCCTTTGGCGAGTTATACATATTAAGTTAAAATTAAAAAGGTTATTTAGTCTGTATCTCAACTTATAGTTTTTATTCTATAAGCTTTCAAACTTCAGATGTACAATTTTCATTGATGTTCTGAAAAACGGGAACAAACGATACATGACACGTAGCATCAATGGCATCTTATCTAAATGACGGTTATAAAAGTATTCACTGATAAATTTTGCGCCTGTATTCCAATGATCTATTTCTTTACCGCTTTTAATCCCCCATTTAAAAACAGCATCGTATTTCTTTACATCAGCGTGTTTATTTGAATTTTTAGCAATAAAGGGCGACATGGCTTCAAGAATCATTTCTGAATCCGGGAAATGATCTGCTATATTTTTCAAAATAGACTTCACTTCTTCTTCGGTAAAATACATGAACAAACCTTCGGCTATAAATAAAATGGGCTTGGTTTTGGGAATTTGCTCGTGCCATGAAAAATCCAAAACCGATTTGCTGATAAAGTGAAAATTATCAGTCTCTTGAAAAAAGTTTTTTCGTAATTCGATGGCTTCGGGTACGTCTAAATCAAACCATTGTACTTTGTCATTATTCAGACGATAATAGCGGGTATCCAAGCCACAACCTAAATTGACGACAACCCCATCAGGGTATTTTTCTAAAAAAGCATTGGTCAATTCATCCAAAATTTCGGTACGTACTGCAACGCCTTTTTGCGACCATATTGACACTTCGCCTTTTTCGGAAACATTTGACTCTATTTGATTAATAATCTCAGTTGATTTAGGGTCATTGATAATGCCGTTTTGCAATTTAGTCTCATTGCTTCTTGCCCTCAATGGGATCAACAATGTTTCGGGCACATGACTTAAGTTCGATTTTATTTTATCCATTGTTTATATTGTTTTTAGCCGTTGGCTTTGGCTTTAATTATTATGAACCGGCCGTAAGGTTTGTCAAGAATTTATGGTGTTCTTTACTTATTCTTGGCATTTGTTACGGCTAACGCTTTTCAGCAAGCACACATGCTATTGGAAAAGTTGCTTTGATTTTTTTGAATTTTGTAATTGTAAATCCGTTATTGTTAATAAAATTCTTATAGGTCGTTTCGCTCCATTCGGTTTGCAACGGAAAATTCTTTTTCTTCATCAAGAACTTCTGTATTCTTCCGAAAAATGACAATCCTTTCCATAACACAACCGGTGCAATGAGTAAACCTTCGGGTTTCAGAACTCTTTTGATTTCTTGCAATGCTTTTTCGGGTTGAGAAATAATATGAAATATGTTCGAGGCTATGACAGTATCAAATTGATGATTCTCAAAAGGCAAATCAAAAATATCAGCACACGAAAAATTGATATTTGATGCATATTCAGCACTCTTGGCCACTGCAATCATTTCTTCTGAAAAGTCTGTTGCTTCGACACTCTTGACTTTGTCGGAAATTTCTTTTGCAACAAGCCCCGTACCTGTACCTACTTCCAAAACCTGCATATCTCCGGTCAAAGGTTGTTTTATAAATTCAAACATCATTTCATATGGTTTATTAAACAAAACCTTTACGATTTTATCATACCTCTTTGCTTGAGCATCCCAAAATGTCTTGTCATTTGTCATTTTTTCAGTTTTTTGCTTTTGGCTGTTAGCCTTTAGCTAATTAGAGCTTTTAATTTTAAAGGCTTTTCCGAATACAGCCTTTGATTTTGCTCCGATTATTTTTGAAAACACCACTTTTAAACCTGTGTTTTCAAACATGGTTTTCAGTGTCTTATCACCAATATTTTGACCTCCCTTTGGTGGCTTACCATAAAATTTCAAAAATAAATACAACATGCGCATTTTGTCCATAAACTTCATGCCTTGGGTAGTAAAATCCAGCGTAATAATCTGTCCGTTTGGTTTTAATACGCGTTTGGCTTCATCAAGTGCTTTCTCCGGATGAGGTATAATGTGCAAGAGATTGGCCATAAAAACAGTATCGAAACTATCATTTGCATATTGCAGTTGAAAACAATTGGCTTGTTCTATTTGAATTTCAGGAAAATCCTTTAATCTTCGCTTGGTTTCTGCTACCATCTCTTCCGAAAAATCGGTACAGGTTAGTGTTTCTGCGTTGTTAAACAACGTTTTCGAGTAAGTCCCGTTGCCACATGCCAATTCCAGTGTATGTCCCAGATTAGTTTCTTTACTCAAAGCGTCTAATACAATCCGCATACTTTTCTTACCAATAATCTTATTATTCTTTTCTTCAAAATCATTGGCGGTTTTAGACCAGAATGTTTCTTTTGCTTCCATACCTGCTTGATAATTGTTAAATAGTTTTTATTACTTTTTTTAGCTGTTGATAGTAAGGTTTTTAAGGTTAAGGGTTATTAGATTATTTATACATCTCTGACCGCAAGATTAGCAGGAGGTAAACGCAGGAGTGCGCCGGTATTGTGCTTATTGTTCTTTACGGTTGAATGGATTATGATTATAAAACTTTACAGTCAATTACTATGTTCATTATTGATTAACAAATGATCTCCATCACAACATTCATAACCTAATTGTAAAGTGAGGTGATGGATGTGAAAATGCTCCCGGAGCAGATGTTCGGCTTCACCTTTGATGTGCATCATTGTTTTCATATCTACATTGTTTTTAAGGTTAATATGTGCTTCCAGATGCGTCTGTGTATCGTTTAACCGCCAGGCATGAACATGATGCATATTATCTATACCTTCAATATTTTCTACTGCGGTTTTTATCTCGTCCAGATCAATATCATCAGGTGTATTTTGCATCAATATATCGACGGTTTGTTTGACTACTCCCCAGGTATGCCAAATAATATATATACCAACCAATACGGTAATCAAGGGATCTATCCAATATATTTTCCAAATCCATATGGCAATCCCCCCCAGAATAACAGCAACAGATGACAGTGTATCACCCATAAGATGCAAATAGGCCGCTTTGACATTGAGGTTATGGTCTTTATCCTTATTGAGTACCAATACAGAAATGAGATTTGCCAACAACCCAAATACAGCTACTATTAGCATGATAGCACCTTTGATCGGTTCAGGATTTAGCCAACGGTCATAGGCCTCAAAGAATAAAAATATACAGATGACAATCAGAACTATACCATTGAATAATGCTGCCAGAATCTCTATACGTTTATAGCCAAAAGTATGTTGCATATCCGGCGCTTTCCGACTGCGCTTTCCTGCTAAAAAAGCTATAAAAATAGCTGATGAATCGCCCAGATTGTGTAAAGCATCTGAAAGCAATGAAAGACTGTTGGCTATCAGACCGCCAATGATTTGCACTATAGTAATCGAAAAATTGAGCAGGGTTACCCACAGCAATTTCCGGTTACTCATGGTAGCAGTATCATGATGGTGATGGTGATGATGATGATGAGTATGATGCTGATGATGAGTATGATGCTGATGTGTTGTCATTTATTCTATTAATTGTATGGTCTTGTTAAAGAATGTTTATGTTAATCTCGATCACTCAAAAAAGAACAATGTTCAATATTGTTCAAAAAAATATATTCTAAACTTGCATTAGTCGCTTCCAACCGGCATTGCTGAAGGCTACAAATTCAGATACAAAGTGTTCTATATCGTTTTTCGACAATTCGTCATGCGTCACAATTTCGCCGACCACTGTCAACAACCACGAAGTCATTATATGGATAAAAAAAGTAGAAACATTTGTATTAATTTCGGGATATTTTTGTTTCATCAGTAGCATATACTCCTGACTTTTGATGGTTTGGCTATCAGTAAAAGTATCCCTGAAATTCTCTAAAGATGAACCACTGGCCTGAAACAACAATAATTTTAATTCGGCTCTGTATTGACCAAGTATAATCATCAATCCATCTATCATTTCCCGTTGATATGATTTCATGGTAAACACATCTGTGGTTACATAATCGCCACTATTGTGTTCATCTGTCAGCTTTTCAAATGTCTCCAATAACGGGCGTAAAACTTCATAAAATATCTCATCTTTATTCTTAAAGTAATTATAGATATTACTCAAGGTTACACTGGACATTTTGGCAATACGCCGCATCGATGCATCTTTAAAACCATGTTCTAAAAATTCATGTCTTGCGGACTGTAAAATCGTTTGTCTTATGTTGGTTTTTTGTACCTGCATAGCTTGACTATAGCGTTTATATCGAAAAACTCACTTTACATAACAAAAGTAGCTAAAAAGAACAGTGTTCACAATACCCCGATAAGATGATTTTTCACACCAGACATCCCTTAAATAGGGGATAAAAAAATGAGAGCATTCATAATGAACGCTCTCTAATCAAATGTCTTAGTTTAAGTTAAAAACGGTTTCTCCTAAATTGCCTCTAAGAAAGCAATCATTGCCTTTCTATCTTCTTCAGAAAGCTCCCTATAAAATTTCTGGGACTCTTCTGCTTCTCCTCCATGCCATAATATAGCTTCTTCTATTGATTTTGCTCTGCCATCATGTAAAAAATCGGTGTGTCCGTTGACAGAGTAGATTAAGCCTATACCCCATAGTGCACGTGTACGCCATTCTTTCCCATTGGCAAGATAATCCGGTCTGCCATCGGCAAGATTTTCACCCATATCGTGGAGTAACATGTCAGTATAAGGGTAAATCGTTTGATTGGATATAGCAGGGATACCCTGTATAACTCCGGTTTGTTGTGCCGTACTGATATGGCATTTAGAGCATTTGGCTTCTTCAAATAGATTATAACCTCTCACGACCATCGGATTCTCTAAATCCCGAGCAGCAGGTACAGCTAATGTTTGACAATAAAGAGTCACATCGTCCAGTATTTCATCAGCAATTTCAGGGTCGTCATTCAAATTTTGTTCACCATTGGACTGTCCGTAACTGCTCTCAACCGGAAAAAGATAGTTTGTCACCCCCATATCACCATTATATGCACTGGCAGCTTGTACCAGAACAGAAGGTGTATTGGCCTTCCATCCAAACCTTCCCAACCTGGTAGAATTTGTCTCAGGATCCCACACATAATTGGCTTTACCAGATATACCATCTCCATCGGCATCATCTATATCCTGACGGGCAATAATATCAGCTTCCGGTATGGCTTCGAGTAATCCCAGACCATACATCTGTGGTCCTATACGTGGTGAAATCATAGCATCTGACGGGAAGTCCATATAAGCATCTGTCACCCCGTAAATAGGTTTTTTAAGTGTTACCACAGTTCCGTCAGCAAAAGTAACAGGTAGATCTTCATATTCCACAGTAAATTTTACTTCTGATTGATAACCTAAAACTGCCTGATTTTGTAATTGGTCTCCAAATCCGGGAACAGGATTTGGTGCCCCGTGCATACCTTCACCCGGAACGCTTGTTCTCAAGAAGAACCCGCTAAACTGATTAATATTTCCTGTGGGAAATGGTGCTCTTCCATCACTTGGATGACATTTGAGACATGACGTGTTGTTAAACTGCACACCCAAACCGGCATTTACTGGAGCAGGTGCAGCCGTAAATTCGGCTTCAAACTCTGCATCACCTTGGAGATGTATTTCTTCGTTTTCAGCATTGAGATTCGGTGCCGGATTATCAAACGAAAAGGAACCTAATGCACTGATGGTCGTACCACCACCGGGTAAGTAGCGATTTTCTAAATCCGGTATTTTTTCAGTGGTGTCCATAACATCTCTTTTACATGAAAAAAGAGTCAATATTATCACTATAAACAAAAAATTATAATGGCTGTAGTTATTTAATTTTTTCATCACCTATTAGTTTTTGTTTTATTCCTCTATTAAACGTACTATTCTCCCGTGGAAGATAAATCTTTCTACGGGAGAATAATATAAAATCATTTCACCTCTAAAAGATTAGTTTAAAAGAGATTTTGCTTGTTCTAGTTTTTCCATCAATGCATTACATGCCGCAACAGCCGCTTCTGTATCTTCTTGATTAAGGTGATCTCTAAATGGTTCACCTATACCTTGAATTTCTACTATTGCAGTATCTATTGCTGCTCTTAATTCTGCATCTATGGTAGGATTTAATTTCTTGATATGAGCACTTATAGACTTGGTTTCATCTCTTTTATCTTCTACACCACCGAGATAAGCATTTTCGATACTGATAATATTGTCCTGAAAATCTGTAAGTGAATTCCAACTATACCAAGACTCAACATCCAACACATTACCTGATTCTACCGGATCACTAATTTTAGCATTACCAACTTCGTCAGCAATAACAATAGCTCCATTAATCACTTCTTCAAAACCTGATTTTAAGGTTGGATACTTTCTATTTCCCTCCATCCCGGCAGCTTTCAACTCATCACCATAGTTTCTCGTAGGTTCAAGTTCATTGTCAGTTAAGATGGTCTGTTTTTCATTGGTTATATTTTCCATACCTGCCCATGCAGCTTCTAATCGTATCGTATTTCTCATAAGATCTTCAGCAATTCCGGCGGCATATTTACCTTCATTTTCAGTAATTTCAGTAAAAGGTCTAGGACCACCATCTCTAAAGATAACATATTCTATGGCATGAAAACCTAATAAACCTCCAGCCAGGTTTTCTGCAGCATAGTCAGCATCAAAATTTTCCATGATGGTTTCGTTGCTCAACAAATTATCTAATTGTGTCTGGTCTAATGGCCAAGAGTCAATATGCGGGTCAATATTGTAATCTCCTGCAGCACCAAACAAGAAAGCTTCACTTTGTTCCCAGTATTTACGGGATTTAATCCATAATTGACATGCTGCTGCAACATTAGCTTCTGTTATACCACCCGGTGTGTTTAGCTTAGCTACAGCTTCATTCATTTCCATTGATGCATCAGCAAGATCCTTATATGTCTCTATAACGACATTGTCCACATACTGCTCTAAGGCTGCTACCATAGCAGGATCTAACGCTGTTGAATCATCTACATTGTCTTTGGTACAAGAGATAACGTTTATACCCAATATGATCAGCATTACTAATGCAAATAAATTTTGTTTGTTTACTAAATGTTTCATTGTTTTAATTTTAAAATTTCTATTGTGATTTGGTAATTATAAGTGCCGTTCCGGAATTTGTTCAGATCTAATATTTAAATACAAAGCTTTAATTGTCCATTAACCCTAAGATGTCTGATCGCACCCTTTCCGAGTTAACTTTATTAATACAACTTTTGAAAGCAGAAATCATAGTCGTTCTTACTTCCCTATTATCCAATTTTTCTTACAGATGGTATTCAATTAAATCTATTTTATTAATAATCCGGTAAAGGCAACTCCTATGTTAAATGAATTTTCAGTATTGTATGGTTTATCAAACATACGAGATGTAAATTCAGCTTTTATGACAACTTCGTCCATCGGAAAATAATTTAATCCAACGGCATATATATTCTTTTTAAATCGCTTATTATCTAAAATTGTCGGCTCGGTTTCATACATAGTGTCATAAAAATTGTATAATCCGAACAGATATAGTTTTTGATCTGACAACTTAGGGTTACTGAACAATCCAAACAAATCATATCCGGCTTCCACCCAAAGGTTTGCCGCTGTCTTGGCTACAGGTGTTTTGGGCGAGGGTGAAGCATTACTGTTAGTGATATTAGCTCTCGTGATTTTATCAGAATCTGTCAGGTTACCATAGTCTGCACTTCCTCTTATTAGAAAATGATGATCATTATACACAAAATCAAATGAACCGATACTTACAATACCGTTTATGTGATTGTAATTATCTTGTTTTAAACTATTATTACCACTTTTACCTATATAACCACTCACTCCTAATTTCAATCCGGGGATTGATGTATTGTCTATACGCAACACACCAGCATAACTGTTGGCAATTTTAAACTCAAAAGTCGATGTAGCCCCTTTGCCTATCCAATCTCTGTCTGAAAACATAAAAGCATCTAAACCCGGTAAAAGCTGCACTTCATAACGCCAGTCTCTTTTTTCACCCCACACACTTACACCTGTTTGATGCCAGGTGTTAGGCATAATAGTTCTACTACCTTCAGGACGGTAATTGCCAAAAAATTTGACAGGAACGTGTCTTGTATTCACACCTCCTACAGGCACAACAATATGCCCTAATTTAATATTAAATAATGGGCTTATGGTTTTTTGAATACTCATTTGTTCCAACACAAATTCACCTCCTTTTTCTATTTCAGATTCAAATTCACCAGTTTCTTCTTCCTCTATTTCTATAGCACTACCAACACCCCCATGCTCAAATTCTAATTCAGTGGTCAATGACCAACCTTTACCGAAGTCATAGTTCATCATAATTACAAAGTGAGGCAAATCGGCTCTACCATGCGCTGGATCATCTTTATAAAGTTCCGGTTGCGAATAACGTTTCCAGTTGTTACTATAAAAATTTCTGGACAATACAGCCTCTCCATAAACACCAAGTTTAAAACGGTTCTTACGAATATCTACTTGTTTCGTTTGTTCAGTCTTTTGGTTTGGTTGACTTAGAATAGTTGAGACATGATCCTGAGACCATATAACTGTACTAAACCCTATAAAAAAAAGTGCAATAATCTTTAGTCTCTTCATAAAAATAGTTAGTTTATAAATTGATTGTATAAAAGTTTTAAAAAATTATTCTATAAATTTTCTATATTTGTTATTTATTTTAAATCTAAATAATATAAGCAAAAGTAACGTAAACAACCCTCTTACTTTTTAATTTAAAGGACTAATATTTTAATATGAAGAACTTATCTTATAACGATAATAAAGATTTTAGTGAAATTTTAATTGATTTGGGTTCTTTACAAGAGGCTTTTAAAAGACAAAAACGTTTTATTAAAACTGATTTAAACGTCAACAGATTAAATATAGGTAGTTTCAGTTTAGACATCCATAAGCGAGGACAGGTCTATCTGGCTTCGCAAAAGGTCGTATTTGAAAAAGATATCATCACAAGATACAACTCCATTGTTGAACATATTGCTCTGGATATTACGATACAAGGTGATGGGAATTATTACTTTCACGTCAGTGATTTTAAAAAATACCGTTCAAATAGCAGTAATCTTTTATTCATTAATGATCGTGCTGAGCATAAGGATTTTTATGCTAAGGGTCGATGGCTTGAAAGTACTAAGTTGTATTTTCCCATATCTTATTTTAAAACCATTGTCACTCAATATCCAGAAATTTTTGGTGAGACTTATGATAAGTACATGAAAGGAGAGACTTTTCACCTCTTTGATGAATATATTGATACACCGCCATTAGTGTATGCTATCTTATCACAAATAAAAAACAGCAAAATCATGGGCAATTGCAGTACCGTTTACACAGATGCAAAAGTTTTAGAGTTATTGAGCTTGTTTTTTCATTCCCAAAAGAATCACAATAGTTTCCAACAAAATAACACTATAATCCTTCCGAAAGACAAAGACAAAATACACGAAGCCGCATTTATTCTATTGTCAGATTTACACCACCCGCCAAGCATCAGAGATTTATCAATAAAAGTAGGTGTTAATGAAAAAAAACTAAAGAATGGCTTTAAAGAATTGTTTGGCACTACGGTTTACGGTTATTTATTTGAGCATAAAATGACTCAGGCAAAGCGGTTATTATTAGAAACCAATAGAACAATCACAGAAATAGCTTTGGATTGTGGTTATGAATACACCTCGCACTTTAGTACAGCATTTAAAAGATTCTACAAAATCAGCCCTAAAGAAATGAGGAAAAAGGAAAATCTTTAAACGTTAATTATTTAGATTAGCTACAAGTCTCAACCCTGAGTTTAATCGGGGATATAGATAATTTCCCCATTTTCCATCTGGTATGCGGTACCAATACGTTTACCCTTATTACCACTGGACTGATCGTTATCAGAGGCCTTGTAACGTTCTATTTTTTCACCTTTTTTGGTGATAATTTCCATATTTTCTTTCCCCGGATTTTTTACCATCGTAAAATCTTCCTTGGTAAACATTTCAGTCATTTTATAACGGGTTACAAGAGCAACCATTAATGCTACAGCAAAGACCATAGCTACATCAAAGAGGTTGGCAACCGTGCTTACGGGATCAAAATCATCCTCTGAATTAAATCTATTTCGTCTTTTCATCTGTTTTATGTTTTTATTGTTTGAAAATCACCTGTTACAGTCCTCCCAATCTATCGAATAGCTGTAATGGTATTTTATCTCACGCCTGTTTCACTTGTTTATATCTTTTCATCAGTTTATGAAGGACAACAGACAGCACTATCATAATCATACGCTCGTATCTGATAAGAGTTATTTAGTGGTTTTAGCCTCTTTCTCTCTTTCAAGATTGATCAAATCTATCACATACTCCAGTGTATTGTAATCCTCAGCACACCATCTGCGTCTTACCTGCATGATGACAAAGCCTACGGCTCCAATCAGTAATCCTATAACTGTAGTAGAGAAAGCAACTTGCATATTTGACGCCATAGAGGCTATATCTCCTGAAGCCAGACCCACCAATGCCGGTCCCATAGGAATCAATGTTCCCATCAATCCTAAAACAGGCCCCAGTTTTGCCAAACTTTGACTTTCGGCAAGGCTTTTTTGACATTCAATTTCATAATCTGCCAATACTTTTTCTCTGAACACAGGTAATTTATCCGGAGAAATACTTTTGATCAGAAATTGGGCTAATAAGTGTTTTGAATCTTTGAGATGCTCTGATATCTGATCTGATACATTATCGACATTCAGTGTGTCAATAATAGGATGTATCAATTTATTAAATTTCAGTTTCAGCATATAAACCGCATAAAATCTACCTATTTGCAACAAGGATTTAAAAAAGAAAATAAGTAGTAAAATAACGACCGGAATCATTAATCCGGTTGAGATCCAATAAAGTATTTTAGTGATGATTTCCATATTTGTTGTTTTTATATATTTGATAAAAGTAGCCTAATACTGCAGAGATTAACATAATTAAAAGTAGCAGCATCAGAGGTTTGATATGAGTTTCCTGATCCACATAAGAAACCGGAAGTTTTAATATTATAATTGACAAAATCATAGCCATTACAATCTGCATGAGATGCAAGAAAAATTTCAGTTCTGTTCTCAACCATTTGTCGGTAACCAGCTTTCTCATGACAGCGGTAAGTACCAGTAAGAGTACAGGAATACCAATAGCCAGTAATCCTGCCATTATTTGAAAGTCAATACCGCGAATGCTGATAAACAGGAATGCCTCCAGATAAAACACTGCTATGAATATGATAACACCCGGAAAATACAGACTGTAAATCCAATGTTTTTTCAGTTTTTTTCCGGCGTAATACCTGATCTGTAATATACTTAAAAGACATCCCAGAATAGCCTCTAGTATTACCAGTGCTGAAAAATCCGCTATGACTTGCGGATTATTCATGGTTTGCCTGATGGTTTCATAACTTTGTTCAATCGCATAAGGATAACTGAAGTAAATACCTATGGCTATCAACACAAGTAAACCCCATTTCACCCATTTTTGGGCAAAAAAGGTCAACTGTAAGGCAAACAATAATAAGGTACTTATTAATATGATGACCACTATTATTTCCATGTGTATTACTTTAACTTGTTAAAAAACCTTAAACCATCGTAAGGTCAATTATTCAGGTTTAATCTGTTGTGACCAAAGCAAGGGTTCCTGGAGCTATCGTCTTCAAAAACCCATGCTTCTGTTTTAATATTATCTATATCTACAGCACGCTGCATTAGAACATCTATCTATTTCTGCGTTTTAACAGTGCAATGGTAATCAAAATAAGTAATATAACCACACCTATCGAGATCCAGATTGTTCTGTTTTTCAAAAATGATGGTGCGCTACTACTACTTGAGACCTTTTCTTCATTCTCTTTTTTCAGAACCACAGCACTTTTATCGCTTGATTTTGGTGCCTGTCTGACGTCATTAATGGTTTTGTCGTATTTTTCACGTAAATCATCATTGAGTTGTTCGCCGATGAAACGTTTTAATTTCATATTATCACAGACAAACCCACTACATCCGGCGTCAAATTCTTCGACTAAAGTTGCATGAAGATTGGCCAGATTTTTAATTTGCTCTGGTGTAGCCTTCCACATACCTTTACGGGCAGTTTCCAGCATAACAGCTGTCATTTCCTCAAGAGCATACGGGTTCTCTTTTTTAAAGAATGAATGCAGATTCAAATCGTGTTTATCCTCTACATAAACATCATAGAGCTCATCCCACAAGCGGTTTTCCACCACCGATGGTTTCATGACGTTCCATCCATACGTATTTCTGAAAGTCTCGGCAAATGATTCTGCTGATGAAGCACCACCTTCGGTCAGCTCTTTGATATAACGCGGGTTGAATAATGTGGTACGGCTTTCCACCCATATGGCTTCTTTTAAGCCTTGAACTCTCGGATTGGACGGGTTTCTGAAATCACTGAAATAAGATTCCGCATCATTACCGGTAACATGATTGATAGCGAGGTTTAACCCACCCATAAATTCATAAACATGATCCAGACTAAGCGCACCCCAGGTATTACTTTGACGTGGTTGAACAACTGCCTCAGTGTTGAGTAATGCCGCTTCAAACACACCGGCATCAAATTCACCCCAGTCTTCTTCATCACCATATACAGCCCCCATATTGTTGATGTATTTTTCGGCGACAACACTGGTACTATCCCAACGGTCACCTCTTTCGACAAGCCCCATAATACTGGCACCATAGTTACCGTTGACCCCACCAAAGACCCGTTTTTTGGCTAATTCTCTGGCTCTTTTGGGTGAAAATCCTTTGTTTATTAAGCTTTCCTCCGCATCTGAAACCCCTTTGCCTACAAAGTTGTTATCAGCATTTTCATCTAATCCTGCCACCAAGGCAATAGCCTTGTTAATAAGGAATAGTCTGGAAGCCGCCAAATCACGGAACTGACCCGATGTTTGTACGACCACATCAATACGAGGACGTTTCAACTCTTCCATAGGAATAACCCTAACATCGGACACCCGGCCGAAAGTATCAAAGACCGGTTCTACGCCAAGGAAATAAAGAATCTGACCTATAGTTGTTCCTTCTGTTTGAACAAAACTACTGGACCACAATGTAAAACTCACTTTTTCAGGATAAGCATTGTCGTGTTTTGAACGGAAATCCTCTATCAATGAATTGGTCAGTTTTTTGGCTACTTTCCAGGATTCTTTAGATGGTGTTTTCTCGGCAACGACAGCATTCAAGTTTCTTCCGGTAGGAACGGTAGCCGGACTGGTTACCGGATCACCACCCGGTGTCGGTAATGTATAACCGCCATTAAGTGAATTGATAATCGATACAAATTCCCTTTCGGGGCTTTCTTTCAATTCTTTTCTCTTAGGCATTAAATTATTCAAGATTTTCTCTACGTCAAGAACTGCAGAAGCGAAAATCATTTCCTTAGTTTCTAACCTGTTGATTTGTGTCTCAATACGTTTCTTAACATTTACAAAATCATTGGTTATAAATGCTGCTAAAGTTTTGGCTTTCTCGCGTGTATCAGCCTTTAATAACGGCAATAATTTTTCATTGTTTTCAGTATAAAAATCAAGGACACGCTTATAATTGTCTATGCCGACATACTTTATATTATCATTTTTAGCATTGATCCATTGGTAGAAATCATCTGACAGAGCCTTGTCCACCAAAGCTTGCTCCTGACGTTTTTTCTCCTCAGCAATTTCTTCTTTGAGATTATCGTCATTGAGATAGGCGATAGCTAACGTTCTCAATTCGGGTTTCTGGATGAGTTTAATCATCTGATAAACATCCGGATCTCCAGAGATTTTGAGTGC
>PDWI01010117.1_pt1 | contig 16343 bp, 11 predicted proteins | sample 1430891 | NCBI WGS metagenome assembly PDWI01 (sample SAMN01162508, study PRJNA174530) | Oral metagenome, whole genome shotgun sequencing project. | biome: Marine environment; feature: Marine mammal; material: Swab sample of the gingival sulcus; isolation source: swab sample of gingival sulcus...
GTCTAATATGGTGCTTTTAAGCTCCTTAATTTTAGGGAGTTGATAGGGGTTTTCTATCTTTACTTTTGTTATTAATTTGCCTTGTGGCAGTTCTAATATCGCATTAAGAAATGAGATGAGAATTTCAGTTTTTTTCTCATTCCCAAATATTTTGCGAAATGCTACATCGTTTTTTACATCAACAAATCTCATGGTTCTTTCCTCCGAAGTTTGGTTTATACAAAGATATGATATTTTTTTCTACAAAAAAAAAGGAGAGACAAAAAATATCTCTCCTTAGGTGGGTGTTGATTACGGTTTATTGTTTTATGATTTTTATGTTGGAAACACTTTTGGCATTGTAGATTTTTACAATGTAGTTTCCTGTTGCAAGATTGCTTACATCTATTTGTGTGGTATTGCGTGTTTTTAAAACAATTTGACCATATATATTTATAATCTCAATTTGCATGTCGTTGATGTTTGCTTCGATGTTTAGAATGTCGCTAACGGGGTTAGGATAAAGTGTGAATTTAGCATCTGCAAGCTCGTTGATGGCTGTGGCGTTTTCTTTTACGGTTACAACGCAAATATCTTTAAAGTTGCCATCTTCGGTAGTTGCTGTGATTACCGAAGTACCCGGAGAAATTGCAATTACTACTCCACTTGCATTAATAACTGCTACATCTTCATTATTGCTACTCCAAGTTATGTTTTTATTATTAGCGTTTTCAGGTTTGATGGTTGCTTCAAGTTTTTGTGTATCACCAACATTTAAATTTATTACTGTCGAGTTCATTGTTATACCTGTTACAGGTACTGTTACCTCTATTTTACAAGAGTCTTTAAAGTTGCCGTTTTCTGAAATTACTTTAACATAGGTAATTCCTTTGCTAATTGCTGTTACTAAACCATTTTGATTAACCATTGCGATGGTTGCATCTTTACTGTTCCAAGTTACGTTTTTGTTTGTTGCATCGTCAGGGGCTACTGTTGCTGTAAGAGTAAAGGTTTCGTTAACTTTTAGTTCTTTTTCTGTTACGTCTAATGTAACATCTGTTACAGGTTGAGTAACGGTTACCGAACAATTTGCTGTATGGTTGCCGTCTTCGGTGGTAGCTGTGATTGTGGCTGTACCTGCTTTTAGGGCTGTTACTAAACCGTTTTCTACGGTTGCGATTGTTGCGTCAGTTGTTGTCCAAGTTACGTTTTTGTTTGTTGCATCGTCGGGGGATACTGTTGCTGTAAGAGTAAAAGTTTCGTTAACTTTTAGTTCTTTTTCAGTTACGTCTAATGTAATGCCTGCTGTCATAATGGTTACAACGGTTACTTCACATGTAGTAGTAAAATTACCTTCTGTACTTGTGGCTGAGATGGTTGCACTGCCTGCACTTATGCCTTTTATCTCGCCTGTTGGTTTTACTTTGACGATAGAGCTGTCGCTACTTGACCATGTTACGGTTTTTATTGTTGCACTGTCAGGTGTAAATATTACAGAGAGTTGGGCTTCTTCATTTTCTTTAATTGTTTTTTGACTTTCGGAAATTGTTATATTAGTGAAAGGTACAATTTCTTTTATATTAGTGAACTCTTTCCATACATTAGCCTTTTTATAATCACTTACTTTGCCCGTGGGTACATATAAAATGCAAGTAGTTTTATTAACATTATAAAAAGCATCCCAATCCACTGTGCTAATACTTAGATTCTCTATTTTTGAAATAATTGAACTTAATGAGATACAATATTCAAAAGCATTTTCTCCAATATATGTAATAGACTTAGGAATTATTACTGTATTTAATGAAGTACAGCCTCTAAAAGCAGAATTTTCAATATATTTAACAGTATTAGGAATCTGATATGCTGTTTTAGTTTTGCCTGCGGGATATTGTATTAAGTCCTTTTTTTCTTTATCAAACAATATTCCGTTTTCAGAACAATAATTAGCATTATTTACATCTACATTTATAGAAGTTAATGAGCTACAATAAGAAAAAGCAGCATTTCCAACATATTCAACAGACTTAGGGATTGTTACCGTACTTAATGAAATACAATTTTCAAAAGCACTTCCTTCAATATGTGTAACAGAGCCTGGAATTATTAATGTACTTAATGAATTACAATACCAAAAAGCTCTATTTTTAATAACTGTAACAGAATCAGGTATTGTTATTGAACTTAATGAGTGACAACTTTCAAAAGCACTGCGTCCAATAGATTTTATAGAATTTGGGAGTATTACTGTACTTAATGAGCTACACTCATAAAAAGTAGCTCCTTCAATAGCTGTAACAGAGTCTCCTATGGTTGCCGTGCTTAATGAGTTACAATGAGCAAAAGCACTAGTTCCAATAGATGTAACAGAATTAGGAATTGTTATCGAGCTTAATGAATTACAACGAGAAAAAGCATTATCTTCAATAGTTTTAACAGAATTGGGGATTATTACCGAGCTTAATGATTTGCAAAAATTAAAAGCACTATTTTCAATAGTTGTAACAGAGTTGCCTATTGTTAATGTTTTTAATGAGATACATTCATGAAAAGCATTCTTCCCGATAGATATAACAGAATTAGGAATTGTTACCGTACTTACGCCACAATAAGCAAAAGCATTCTCCCCAATAGATGTAACAGAGTTGCCTATTGTTAATGTTTTTAATGAAGTACATCTTTCAAAAACAGATTTTCCAATAGTTGTGATAGAGTCGCCTATTGTTAATGTATTTAATGAAGTACATTCATAAAAAGCATTATCGCCAATAGAGGTAACAGAGTTCGGAATTATTAATGAGTTTAATGAAGTGCATTTATTGAAAGCATCTTTGCCAATAGTTTTAACAGAGTTTGGAATCGTTAATGTGTTTAAATAAGAACATCTATAAAAAGCATAATTCCCAATAGATGTAACTGAGTCGCCTATTATTACTGTGCCTAATGATATACACTTTTCAAACGCCCTTTCGTTAATAGATTTAACCGAATTGGGGATTGTTATTGAGCTTAATGAAGAACATTCATAAAAAGCACTATACGCAATAGATGTAACGGCATATTCAGTCTCATTGTATTCTACTTTGTCGGGGATTATTATATCGCCGCTTGGTTGTTCGTTGTTATACCAATAAGGGAAATTATCTGTTTGGTAAGTTACTGCAACTGTTTTGGGTTCTATTGATGTAATTTGGTAATACAGGACACCTACTTTAAACCTTTCGTTTAAGGTTTGTGCTTGCAGATTTATGCCACTGCTTAGCAACATGAAGAATAGCAGGGCGGTTTTTGTAATGTTTTTTAGTATCGAAGGTTTGTTTTTCATGGTCTATTTATTTTTAAGGTTTAATTAACCTATGAAGGTATACGTTTTTTATATTAAATCCAAATGTGTTTTTGGGATACAAGTAAGGGACGAAAAATTTTCGCCCCTACATGTTATTTAATTATGTGTTTATTGTTTTATTAATTTGAAAGTTTGGCTGTTTAGTTTTATGATGTAGATACCTGTTTGTAAATAACTTATGTCGATAGATTGTCTGTCGGAAGTGATTTGCTCACTGCTTATTTTTTTGCCTATCACCGAGTAGATTTCTAATGTGCCACGCTCTTGAGTTTCAACGGTAAAGCTACCTGTTGCGGGGTTGGGATATAACTTAACTGCTGACGCATAAATATCCTCAATTCCTGTTCCGCAGATGTAAGTTCCGTTGGTGGCGGGAATGTCTTTGTCCGCTAAATCACCGGTTGCATTATCAAAATATAATACTTGCCAATTTTTGGCTATTGCATTTTGCTTGTTGGTAGCCAATACGTCGTCGTAGTTGGCATCGTCGGTATTATTTAAGATGTAAATTCGGGCATTGTCGGCTACTTCTTTTTGAGGCAATGAGCAGAATAGGGCATCAATGCCATGGATGCTGAATGAATTATTGAAACAGAAAATCCATTTCAGATTTGTGTTTTGACTTAGGTCTAATTCGGTGAGTTTATTGCCGTCACAAGAAATGTTTTCTAATGCCGAGTTTTTGCTTAAATCTAAGGAAGTGAGATTGTTGGAGTAACACAAAAGTTGTTTTAGTTCTACGTTTTTGCTTATGTCTAAGGCTGTTAATTTGCCACCGTTTTCGCTACAATTAAAACCTTTAAGGTTTCCGTAAATAGTCATATTACTGTCGCCTGCCTTGATGTTATAGGCTATTGACCAGTCTGAGCCTGCCGTGATATTGAGGATTTCGTTTCCGCTAACAATTTGCACGGGAGTGTTGTTGGCATCTGCGAGTAGTTTTAATTTTATCGTTGCACCTTTCTCAGCGGTAATTGTGATGTAGCGTTCCATATTGAGGTTGCAAACATAAGTGCCGTTGGTTTCGGGGATGTCTTCATCGTTGCCTTTGTATTTTACTTGCCAATTTTTCTCTGTTGCAATTTGTTTGTTTGATGCTATTACGTCGGCGTGATTTTCATCATCAGCTTTATTTAAGATGTAAAGTTTGGCATTGGCGGTGCTTTCTTGCTCGGGCAATGAACAGAACAGAGCATTAACTGCATCTGTTGTAAGCGGATTGCCGAAAGCCCAAAGTGTTGTCAATTTCGGATTTTGACTTACATCTAAGTTGGTGATTTCATTATAGGAACATTTAAGTTCTTGCAGTTGCATGTTTTGGCTGATATCTAAGTTCTTTAATTTATTGTCAAAACAAATCAGTTTTTGTAGTTCCGGGTTGAAACTTACATCTAAGTTGCCGATTTTGTTGTGGGTACACTCAAATTCTACAAGTTTTGGGTTGCCTGTCAAAATTAAGCCGCTGATGCCGTTGTCTCCGCATCTAAGTATTTGCAGATTTCTATTTTTCTTTACGTTTAATGATTTGATTTGATTTGAGGAGCAATCAATAGTTAATAATTCTGTATTTTGAGTAATATTTAAACTTGTGAGTTGATTGTTCTGGCAAAAAACATTTTTCAAACTTGGGTTTTTGCTGATGTCTAACGCACTTATTGCATTTTCACCGCAATAAAGGTCGCTTAATTGTGAGTTGTGGCTTATGTCGATGCCGGTTATTTTGTCGCCATTTTCATTATTACAATTAAAATTCAAAATATTGCCATAGATAACCATTGAGTCTGCTCCTGCGGTGTAGGAGTTGAAATCTGCCCAGTCTTCGTCGGCGGTGGTGATGTCGTATGTTTTTTCGCCACTGATGATTTTTACGGGTGTATTGGCTACATCGGTCATCAAGTCGAAGGAAATATCTTCGCCGTTTTTTACATAAAGTTTGATGTAGCGTTTCATATTTACTCCTCCGCCACATTCATGCGTTCCGTTGGTTTCGGGAATTTCGTTATTGTTTTCATAATAAACCACTTTCCAGTTTTTGCTTGTTGCATTGTGTTTGTTTGATGCCAATACTTTGTCGTGATTTTCATCTTCTGACGATACCACAGGTTTTATCCTGCTTGTTGTTAGACCGTTTCTGTCAGGTAATGAGCAGTATAGGGCATCAAGTGTCTCGGTGGTAAATGGAGTGTCGTAGCAAACAATATCTCCTAATTCTGTGTTTTGGCTTACATCTAACGAGTTTATGTTACTCTCGGAAAAATCTAAAAACACCAACTTTGTATTTTGGGTTATATCTAATTCCGAGATTGGATTACCACCGCAATACAGATGTGTCAGTTTTTTATTATCCTTTGTATCTATGGCAGTTATATTTGCTCCATTGTAGCAGCAATCAAAGCCTATAAAATCTCCGTAGATAATCATTTGGTCGGATGCCGCCGTAATTGTTACAGCATCTCCCCAGGCTTTATTTACTGTGATGTCGTGCGTTTGGTCTCCGGTAACAATTTTTACGGGAATGCCGTCTTCGGCTGAATTTATGGCTAAGGCAATATCCTCGCCGTTTTTGACGGTAAGCGTTACGAAGCGTTCTGTTGCGTCTTGCCCTTGCGTTAATTGTTGTAGGGCATTTGCCTGATTTGCAATTTGTTATCAGGTCTGAATTGATTGATGTGTTTTTCATCTGTTGTTTATTTTTAATGTTTAATTAATTATAAAATTATATATTTTTTTCATTAAGCAAAAATGTATTTTGGTTTTAAACTTGAATTTTCTAAAAATATTTTAAATTTGTCGAATTATAAATTTCAATAAAATTAATTATGCCCTATATTCGTAATATAATTTTCACAACCTTAATCATAATAGCCCCTTTTTTCGCTGAGGCTCAAATGCCTGACAATTCATTAGCCGTCACCGACAGCATAATTCAGAAATTCAACAGTGATTATGAAAACTCCACCAAGATGATGGATTTGGATTTGCAAGTGCAGGAGCAAAAGATGTATAAATATCTGTTTCTTGCTACCACGGTGTTTTTTATTTTGTTCAATATTTTGCTGTTTTTGTTTTTCTATAAAAGAATAGGCAAAATACAAAGCCTCACACAAATCAATTTGCGAGAAATCCAACTTCGCGATTTGCGTATTAAAAATTTGACTACCTTATTGGGCTATTCGGCTCAGCCTATGATGCTTATGAATAAAGAGGGTGATGTTAAATGGATAAACTCCGCCTTTGCTCAATACAAATATTTTGCGGAAGACTCCAAACTTGAAGACAACAATTACTACACCGACATAATGGCTGATGAGCTTGAAAAACAAAGTTTTAAAAAAGTAAAAGAGACCAACGAACCGCAAAACTTCGATTTAAACGTAAAAGGCATAAACGTTAGCCGTATTATCATACCTATAATAGAGGAAGATGGCGAGCCGTCGGGATATGCCATAATTGATTATGTCAAAAAATAAGAAAAATAAAAAGATAATAATTGCGGCTGCCGTATTGGTAATTATAATCGTGTTGGTAGCAATAAAGCTTCAAGTATTCAATACGCCTAAAATCGAGCCTACGCTATTGCCGGATACCTACGCCCAAAAAGCCCGTGAAAAATCATCGGGCAAATTCAACATATTTGCTGATGTTTTGACGGCAGAGCAACCCCAATGTTTCCAAGACGGCTTGCGATATGACGACGGCACTATTGTAAGTTGCGAACTGTCGGGCGTGAGCTTTTTTGCCAACAGATTATACTTTGTCAGCGACAGGCAAATTCCCGGATACTCGCCCATATTTTATTGCAAATATAGACGACCGCTAAGTCTCAAAAAGAAGAAATATCTTAACAGCAACAACCTAAATATACATTACAAATACGAGGATATTGCCATAAGTCCGAATTTGAAATACCTGTTTTTGCTTACCTCATTCGAGGAAAAAATGGTAAACAAAAGTGCGAAGTTTAACAACTTCATAGCCTACATGCCGATATACAACACCTCGCAAAAATTCCTGTTTCCGACCAAGAAATTTTCCGCACAAAACGTCTTTAATTTTAGAAGGCAAATCAAAAAAGCCTTAGCCTCGAAGCTGTATCCGGAGGGGCCCGACTATTTCAAGGCAGAAGCAATATCAATAGTTGCCGACTCGATATTACTGATGGGAATAAGCCGAATCGGCGAAAGCCTCGACAACTATATCAATACTGCAATCATCTTAGAAGCAGAGTATTACATCGGCGACAACGATATGGTGATGATGATAAAGAAACTGCGAAAAACCTACGAGTTGTTCTTCGACGAATACTCCGGCATAGAGCATAATCAATACATCACGGGCATGGATTATGACTATTTCAATAAAGCCATTTTCTTCACAACCTCATACTATAAGGGCGACACTCCGACAGATGTCGGCGGTTATCTTTGGCGGATTAGTTTTGCCGATTATCAGCTAAACCGCAAGCCCGATTTGGTATACTTGGCAACCAGCCGACCGTTGCTGTTTGCCCACAAGCCGTCCGGCGTTACGGTAATCGACGAAGAGACTGTTTTCGTAATCTGCGATGACGAGCGGATAAAGGGCAGCCCCAAGATATTCGACAAACGCAGGGAGTTTAATCGCCAACTCAACCAAACTGCCTACTACGTTTTAAAGATTTATAAGTAGTTGCAATTCATTACGTCTCTACAACCGCAAAAAAAGACTGCCTTTCAGACAGCCTTTGAAGTTGGTTTTAATGAAATTTGTTTTAAAAACTGTGTTTAGATTTATTCGGTTTCAACGATTTTGGCAAGCAAATCAGAATAAGGAACAAATACATAATTGTTGCCTTCAAATTCATATTCTTTGCCTGAAAATTCTTTGTAAAGCACAATGTCGCCTTCGCTTATGGCAGGGTTTTCAACTGTGCCAACGGCTATTACTTTGCCGGTGTTATCTCTTGTGTTTGCCGAGTCGGGTATTATAATTCCGCTTGCGGTGGTTTTTTCTTGTTTTGCTTTTTCAACTAATAAAAGTACATTTTCGTTTAGTGGTTGTAATTCTTTCATCGTTTATATTTTTAAATTATGGTATCGCTTTATGTTTATTATGGTCATTAAAAAAAATCCCAAAGTTAATAGATAAAACCATAGCTAACAATATACATGCCGATTGCTTGCGAATGTAAATAATGTCAGTATTTTTCGGAAGTTGCCAAGAAACGACTGACAAAAAGTCAAAACTTAAAATATTTTATTGAGTTTTAAATACAAAAAATATAACTTTGTCAGACAATTATTGCCACAAATTAATTTCGATAATAATAATGAAAAAATTAATCCGAATAATCATCTATCTTTTAATTATTTCAATGATATATACCTCGTATTCCATTACTCCGATTTTCATAACGAAGAGTAGGGTGGGGCGTTCCAGAGATATGGTGGTAACAGCCCACAGAGCCTCGGCGGGATTAGCCCCCGAAAACACAATCCCTGCCGTAAAGAAATCATTGGAACAGCAGGTAAATCGTATTGAGGTGGATGTAAGGCAAACCTCTGATGATAAGATAATTGCAATGCACGACAGCACCATAAATCGCACTACCGACGGGCAAGGTTTAGTGAGAAATTTCACTTATTCGGAGCTTCAAGATTTTGATGCAGGGAAATGGTTTTCGTCAAAATATGCCGGCACAAAAATCCCCGATTTGCAACAAATCATCGACACCATAAACGGCAAAGCAGAGCTGGTGATAGACATAATGGAGGGCAATAAAACCTATCCTGGCATCGAAGAGAATATAATTGAAATCATAAGCCAATCGCCCCACCGCAATAAAATTATAATACAAGCATCTTCCGACGATGTGATTTTCAGGATTCATAATTTAGAGCCTGATATAAGAATTTTTAAGAAAATCATAGCCGACACACCGCTGTTTTTCTATGATGCCGACGGCTTTAATTTCAACAATTTTTCCGAATATGATTTTGTTGAAGAATTTACAGTTAATCAATATTTTGCATCTTATAGGTTGATAAACAAAGTGAAAAAGATGCGGAAAAAACTAAACGTGCAAGTGATTCAAAGTAGAGAAAAAGCACAAAAATTCATGAAGATGAATATCGACGGAGTGATAACGGATTATCCAAATTTCTTTAATTCTAAAATACAGTAAATAAGTAGTATAATGGGAATGATAGACCAACATACCGTACAAAAAATCTATGATGCAATAGACATTGTGGATATAATAAGCGACTATCTACCATTGAAGCGGGCAGGTGCAAATTATAAAGGTGCGTGTCCTTTTCACAACGAAAAAACGCCGTCGTTCATCGTGTCGCCCTCCAAGGGAATTTACAAATGTTTTGGTTGCGGAGCATCCGGTCAAGCCGTGAAATTCATCATGGAATATGACGGTCTCAGCTATGTGGAGGCACTGAAATTTCTGGCAAAAAGATATAATATTGAAATCGTTGAGGAGGAATTAAGCCCGGAAGTCATACAGGCAAAACAAGAGAAAGACAGTTTACAAATTGTGAGCGAATTTGCTCAAAAGTTTTTCATAAATAATCTTTTTAACACCCAACAAGGCAAAACAATCGCCCAAAGTTATTTTAAAGAAAGGCAAATCTCACTTGATTCGATACAGAAATTCAAATTAGGATGGAGTCCTGAAATTAGAGATGCTCTGACAAAATATGCCCTTGAAAAAGGCTATAAAATGGAGAACCTCGTGAAGACGGGTCTCACTATTCAAAAAGATAATTACACTTTCGACAGGTTTGCCGGCAGGATAATATTTCCCATCCATTCAATTTCGGGTAAGGTTTTGGGCTTCGGAGCAAGAACCCTGCGAGCCGATAAAAAAATCGCAAAATATCTCAATTCGCCGGAATCCGAAATATACCATAAATCAAAAATTCTGTATGGAATTTATCATGCTAAAAACGAAATTGTAAAGCAGAAAAAGTGCTATATATTAGAGGGTTACACCGATGTAATCTCAATGAGCCAGATAGGCATTCAGAATGTTGTGGCATCGTCGGGAACATCGCTTACGCCGGAGCAAATAAAGCTAATTCGCAGGTTCACAAAAAACGTAACTTTGGTATTTGACGGCGACCCTGCCGGTCTTAAAGCCGCCCTGCGTGGCGTAGACCTCGTGCTAAAAGAAGAGATGAACGTCAAGGTGGTGCTTCTTCCCGAAAACGAAGACCCCGACAGTTTTGCAAAACAAAACGGCTACGAAAAAACTAAAAATTTCTTAGAGCAAAACGAGCAAGATTTCATAGCTTTCAAAACATCGCTACTGAAAAAAGCATCGCAAAACAGCCCCGTTGAAAGAGCCAAAAGCATTCAAAGCATAATCCAAAGCATATCTGTAATTCCGAACATCATTTTGCGAAACGAGTACATGAAGCAATGTAGTAAGGATTTGGATATTGATGAAAAATCGCTTTACGAAGAGCTTAGGAAAAAGCTCAAAAAACAAAATGACGACAACAGAAAAATCTTAATTCGTGAGCAAAAAAAGCGATCGCAAACTCCGCCTGCAAAAATCTCAAAAGGCATATATTCCGAGTCGGGCGAGAAGGAAATTATAAACTATTTGCTTATCGACGGGCAAACGCAACTTGCTTTCAATGACGACCAACAGGAGACGGTTGCCAGCTTCATAATCAGGGAGATGCAAGGTTCAAACTTAGAGTTTAGAAACCCTGCATACAAGCAAATTTTTGATGAGTACGCCAGAATTTTAGATGAGGACATATCGCCGGAACAGCACTTCCTGCGACACGAACAGGAGCAAATCCGAAACACCGCCACTGAGATATACGCACCCAAAAAAGACCTTAGCGTTATATGGAGCAAGACGGGGCAAAATGTCGTGATTACGAATACCACGAAAGCGGAGAATATCGTAAATGCAATAGAAAAATACAAGCTCAAAATAGTGCAAGTGCAATTGGAGGAGGTCGATAAGGCGATAGCAAATTTAAGCCCGCAAGAGTACGACACCAAACTCAATGACCTTTTGGAACAAAAGAAAATCTTGGATAATTTCAAAAAAGAACTTACATATCTTACAGAAAAATCGCCGTTGCTGTAAGGCTATGAAGTTTCGTCAAGCACCAATTTATTTTCCAACATTCTGTAAGTATATCGCTGGATAAATGCCTTTAATCGAGTCTCGAAACGCTCTTTGATTTTGGGCAATTTGTCGATTAAATTATCCGAAAGTTCGGGGTCTTTTTTGTAATTATACAAAGCAAAAACGCCGTCATTTTTCAGTATCACAACATAATCGCCACTGATATATTGCCAAAGATTATCCATATTGATAAAAGCCTCGCCGTCGTCCGATTTGCTGAAAGCATTCTCTCCGAAAGTCAGAAATTCTTTGTCGTAATTCAAGTAACTTGCTATGGTCGGTGTGATGTCCAACTGCTCGATGACGGTGCTGTCTTTGCCCACTAATGTGCTGTCGCTTGGGTGGAAAAACAATATCGGGATAGAGTAGTTGGTTATCGAAGTTTGCAAGGTTTTCTTGACCGAGCGAGCGGTGTGGTCAGCGGTAATTACAAAAAGCGTGTTTTTATACCATTTGCTTTTCTTTGCCTTTTGGAAAAAAGCCCGCAAAGCATTGTCGGAATATCTGTAAGCCCTTGTCTGAGGCTCTTTTACATTCGGAAAACTATCGGCATATTGCTCGGGCAAACTGTACGGATGGTGCGACGACAACGAGAATATCACAGAGTGAAAAGGCTCGGGAAATTCATTTAATTTGTCGGCAAAATAGTTAAAAAACGGCACATCTCTTATGCCCCAACTTCCGTCGTAATCGCTATTGTTGCCGTATTCATCCTTGCCGAAATAACGGTCGTAACCTGCCGAGTTCATAAAACCACCCAGCCCCAAACTGCCGTTGTTTGCTCCGTGGAAAAACGAGGTGTTATAGCCTTTTTCTGACAACATTTCGCCCAATCCTTTTATTTTGTTGTACACATAAGGCGACCTCACGAACGACTGCTTGGCATACGGGATGCCTGCACATATCGCCGGCAATGCCGAGATGGATTTTCGCCCATTGGCAAAAGCTCGCATAAAACAATATGATTTTCCTGCCAGAGAATCCAAGAAAGGCGTGTTGCTTTTCTCGGCTGACATATTGGGGTTGAAATAGCCAACAAACTCTTGCCCAAAGCTTTCCAACAAGATAATAACTACATTGTCAGGTTTGAATTTGCCTGTTTTGGCGGGTTTGTAAATTGGGTTATAAAGACTGTCTAATTGGTTTTGCGTGAAATAATTTTTAGGTTCTAAATTTGTCCGTTCTACTGTTTTTATTATTGAAAAAGGCGTGTTCAAAATCAGAGCCATATCGGCAGGTCGCTTGACATATCTGGCAGCATCGCCTATTGAAATTGGGAAAGTTTTATTGACTATACTGCTTCGCATTCCCAATATTGAAAGCCCGATGCTAAAAGCCCAAATGAAAAATCCTACTGAAATGGTTGTTAGGTTTTTACGAATTGGAATTTCTTTAAAATCTGATTTTTTGTATGCTATAATTAATAGTATCACAACCAAAAATCCTATTAAAAATCCCGACCAAAAATCTATTAAAAAATCAACAAGAAGCCTTAATATATTGTTTTCCGTGGCGAACATAAAGACGTTGGCCGTAGAGCGTTTTAGGATAAAATCAAAATAATAAGTGTCCATTACATTGGCTAATAATCCTATTGAATTTATAACTACAAACAATATCAGCATAGATTTTCGCCAGATTTTTTTGTTGGTAAAGCCAAAAGGCAGTAAAAACAGAACTATATACAGTATGTTTAAAAACATAACTGCCGAGAAATCAAAGCGTAAGCCTCCACGCAATATGGTAAGATAATATGATGTTGAAGTGTCAGGGAAATAATTATAATTGTAGAAATAAAACAATATGCGTGTCATCATAAAAAACACCATGACTACGGCAATTTGAAGCCATAACTTTATAAAGCGTTGAAGTAGAGGCTTTAAATTGTCTTTAATGCTTGGTTTATTTGATTTCATGAAGTATGTTTAATTACATTTTAAGGTATATAGTTTTTTGTCGGAAATTTTAACAGTTAAAAAATCTTGAAACTTGCGAGGGTCGCCGTCTATGTGAAATTGCTTGAATTTTGAGGTCAAAATCAGCTCGTCTTCGGTTTGCAAACTTTCGTAACATTTTGACGGTCGCAAAGTGCCGGTCATCAATTTTATGGCGAAAAAGACATAGCGTATTTTGCAACATTTTTTCAGAATGGCTATATCCAGCAAGCCGTCATCAGGCTTGGCAAAAGGAGCTATTATGGCGTTGTTGCCAAACTGCCGAGTATTAGCTATTGATAGCATCATACAGTTGGTTTTCAGTATCTTATCGGCATGTCCTACGTTTACCTCAAATGTCGGAAATCTAAATCCAAGTCGCATTACAAGTTTAAGATACGACCAAAAACCTCGCTTCTTCAATTTTGCAAAAGCATGAGCCACTGCGGCATCAAATCCTACACCCAATGCGTTTATACATAGCTCATTATTGACTTCTAAAACATCAATCGGGCGGACATTCATTTTGTTGATGGCGGAAAACAAAGATTTCAAATTGGCCTTATAACCCAATTCGCGTGCAAAGCCGTTGCCCGAGCCTTTGGGATAAACCGCAAAAACTTTGTCAGACCTCCCTGCAAGATGCTTCGCAGCCGAGCTTACACTGCCGTCGCCTCCCACTATAACAAATAATTTATACTTCTCAATATTCTTATTCATGAAATTATCAAAGTCTTCTAAATCATTGGTTATCTTGTATTTAACCTTAGGATAATTTTGTTGAAGATTTTTAATAAACGTTTCGGTGCTTTTCTTACCCGAGTTAGGATTTATTATAAAAACAATGTCGCTGTGTTCCATCTGGTCGCCTTTTTTTACTTTAAAATCAGTAATTTAATTCTAAAATATATCTTGCAGTTTAAATATTAAAGTTGCAAATATGCGTTTTTTTTTTGTATTACCTCTATTTTATAGACGTTAATTATTTAATTTATGTTATTTTTGACCAAATTAATTTTGCTTAGTTTACATTTGTAGATTGAAAAAAGGTCTGATTATACGCCTGTCTATAATTGTAAACTGCTTTAAATAAGACTATTATGTTATCAAGAATATTAATTACCGGAGGAGCAGGATTTATAGGCTCGCATGTAGTAAGATTGTTTGTAAATAAATACAATGATGCCCATATTTACAATCTCGATAAACTAACCTATGCGGGCAATTTAGAGAACCTGCGTGATATTGAAAACAAAGAAAATTATCATTTCATAAAAGGCGATATTACCAATCAAGAGCTTGTAAATGAGATATTTGATAAGTACAAATTTCAGGCAGTTGTACATCTGGCGGCAGAATCGCATGTTGATAGGTCGATAAAAAATCCTAATGATTTTATTCAAACCAACATCATCGGGACATTAAACTTGCTTAATGCTTTTCGCAAGCATCAGACCGATGAAGGCTTGTTTTACCATGTCTCAACCGATGAGGTTTACGGCTCGCTTGGCGATACCGGTTTTTTTACTGAAAAAACACCCTACGACCCACGCAGTCCGTACTCCGCTTCAAAGGCAGGTTCTGACCATTTGGTGAGGGCTTACGGTCATACCTACGGTACACCTTATATTATATCAAATTGTTCAAATAATTATGGTCCCAATCAATTCCCTGAAAAGTTAATCCCTCTTGTGATTAATAACATTCAGAATATGAAGAAGATACCCATTTACGGCAAAGGCGACAATGTGCGAGATTGGCTGTATGTGGAAGACCATGCCAACGCCATTGAATTATTATTCCGCAAAGGAAAGCGAAACGAAACTTACAATATTGGCGGAAATAATGAATGGAACAACCTCGATTTAGTGAAAACTATTTGCCGAAAGGCTGATGAAAAATTAAATAGAAAACAAGGTACTTCGGAGCAATTAATAATCTTTGTATCAGACCGTTCAGGGCATGACAAGCGATATGCCATTGATGCCTCAAAAATACAAAATCAGCTTGGTTGGACTCCCTCAGTGCAGTTTGAGCAGGGCATTGAAAAAACCTTGGATTGGTATTTGCAAAACAAGGAGTGGCTCAACAGAATAGCATCGGGCGAATATGCCGATTATTACAAAAATATGTATAAAAATATATAGATGATTAATGCAATAAAATCCACCGCAAAATTCATGTTAGTTATCTGGGCGGTTTACATTATTGATGTGATTATGCCTTTTTTGCATCTAACTTCTTTCGGCATTTTGCCACGCACAACCCGCGGGCTGATAGGTATACCGGCATCCGTGTTTTTGCACGGTGGTTGGGAGCATATCGTGTCAAATTCACTTGCTTTGATAGTGGTAATGCCGTTGCTGTTGCTCATTTATCCCAAGGTGAAATACCATGCTATGGCAGGCATAATTATAATAGGCGGAGGGCTGGTCTGGCTTTTCGCCCCTTCATATACGGTGCATATCGGAGCAAGCGGATTGATTTTCGGCATCATTAGTTTCATCATACTTGCCGGAATTTATAAACGTAATTTTAAATCAATATTAATCTCATTAGTTATATTGTTTATGTATGGAGGCTCTCTTTGGCAGGGGATTATACCGCAAGAAGGCATATCTTGGCAAGGGCATCTTTTCGGAATTTTGGCAGGCTTTCTTATGGCGTTGGCACTTAAAAGCAAAATGCGAGAAAGACCTAATTTGGTTTAAAGATGTATTCAGATTTAATGCTGATAAAAAGGTGAAAAAGATATATCTTTTCGGAAAAATGTGTATCTTTGTATAAATAATTAAATTGTATTGACATGTATCTTGCCCCGTTGAATTATGATAGATTTTTTAAGAAAGTTTTTTCAGATTTGAGCATTGCCCGCCGTTTTCTGGAAGATTTCTTGGATATAAAAATCGAGAAATTAGAATTTCTACCCAACAAACACGGT
>PDWI01005493.1_pt1 | contig 16342 bp, 10 predicted proteins | sample 1430891 | NCBI WGS metagenome assembly PDWI01 (sample SAMN01162508, study PRJNA174530) | Oral metagenome, whole genome shotgun sequencing project. | biome: Marine environment; feature: Marine mammal; material: Swab sample of the gingival sulcus; isolation source: swab sample of gingival sulcus...
TACCGAACAGAGAAGTTAAACCTATCAGCGCCGATGGTACTACTATCGTGGGAGAGTAGGTCGCCGCCTTTCTTTTTTACATCAAACCTCAACAGGTATTTGTTGAGGTTTTTTTGTGCGCTATTTTTAGGTTTTGTTGCTTATTTCTTATATTTTATTTCTAACCTGTTCCTTTATATAATTGAGTTGTTTATCCATTTTTAATTGTTTTTAGTTCATTTATTAAAAGTAAAACTTGCTTTACACATTTTTTGGGATAGTATCACTTTACCGACTTATTATTATTCACTAATAAATAGCTATTCATCTTAGTTTTTTACATGCTTGTTCATTAAATTTAACAAATGTTTTAATGCGTTTTTTTAAAGTTTAATAAAAATAACTATATTTGCGTGTATTTATTCCTGTAATCGCTTCCAAAAAATATAATCAAACATAAAGCGTAAAGGGATTATTACAGTATAGACATGTGTCTCAATCGAATGTTTTGATTGATGTGTTTATACCCTGAAATAATATATGTGTTTTTAGATTAATTAATTTCTTCCCATGAAAAAAATACTACTTTTATTCTTATTAAGTGCATTCTTTGTTACACAGGCTCAGATTTTATCAGAAGAATTTGAGGATATTACAACTTTAGAATCTGATGGCTGGACGAGAACTAATCAAAGTGAACCCTTTGGAACTAACGAATGGTTTCAAGGGCTTGTTGACGTTGCTTTTCCTGCTTACAGTGGAGAAGGATATATAGCAGTTAATTTCCACAGTGCTTCAGGATCAGGCATCATCAGTAATTGGTTGATGAGTCCTGTAGTGACTTTAAACAATGGTGATATTATCTCTTTTTATACCAGAAATCCTGATGAAACGGATTTTGCAGATAATCTGGAATTAAGATTAAGTACTAATGGTTCAGATTCAGCAGATCCATCAGGGCCAACAGACGTAGGTGATTACACTATATTGGCAGTTACTGTCAACGAAATATTTCCGGATGTTTCCGGTTATCCTTCTGTATGGACAGAATATACTTATGAGATTTCCGGTTTAAGTGGCCCTACAGATTGTCGTGTGGCTTTTAGATATTCGATTCCCGAAAATGCAGGGCCGGATGGTGATTACGGTAGTTATATAGGTATTGACAAATTTGTGATTTCGTCCGGTACCAACTCTGTAGAAGATTTAGAGGCTTTAGGATTTTCTTACTATCCTAATCCTGTAAAAGATATACTTAACTTAAAAGCTGATGTTGCTATAGACCAAATAAGTATTATTAACTTATTGGGACAAGAAGTTTTTAAATCAAAACCTAATGCATTACAACAAACATTAGATTTTTCAGATTTAGAAACAGGAATTTATATGTTAAGGGTTTCTATTGATGGTAGTGAAGGAACATTTAAGATTGTTAAAAAATAATAACTGTTAGCATTTCATAAGCTTTATGTTTTAGATTAAATCTTTAAATCCATAAAGGGTAATCATAAAATAAAAATCGTCTAAAACTATTTTAGACGATTTTTTTGTGAAGTATTTAAGAATAAACTAACCTGATGGGACTACTGATGGAATCTCATCAGATTAAATCATAACTTGTGTTTACATTTTTAAAGCAGCATTGATTTTATCCACACTGTCTTTAGCATCACCATAAAGCATATCGGTATTCTCTTTAAAGAACAATGGGTTTTGAACACCGGCATAGCCTGTAGCCATAGAGCGTTTCATGACAATCACATTTTTGGCATTCCACACTTCAATAACCGGCATACCGTAGATGGGACTGCTCGCATCATCCAATGCACCCGGGTTGACAATATCATTAGCACCAATAACCATTACCACATCGGTGTCATCCATAGTTTCATTGACCTCTTCCATTTCAAGAACGATATCATAAGGAACATTGGCTTCTGCCAATAATACGTTCATATGTCCGGGTAAACGACCGGCAACAGGATGGATCCCAAAGGTGACTTCTCTACCACTTTTTTGTAATTCACGTACCATGTCATAAATGGGGTATTGCGCTTTGGCTACTGCCATTCCATAACCGGGAACAATGAGAATTTTTTTAGCTTCTTTGAGCATATTGGCGGCTTCGGTATGATTGATTGAGGTGACTTCACCCTCAATAGTATTTTCAGTAGCCACCGGTGCATCCCCAAATCCGCCTAAAATAACTGATAAGAACGAACGGTTCATAGCCTCACACATGATAATCGAAAGAATGGCACCTGAACTACCGACCAATGCTCCGGTAATAATTAACAAATCATTACCCAACATAAATCCGGCAGCGGCAGCAGCCCATCCTGAGTAAGAGTTTAGCATCGATACCACTACAGGCATATCGGCACCACCAATGGCCATAACGAGCATCACACCTATAAACGCTGCAATAGCAGTCATAATCACCAGATAAATCATACCTGAAGTACCGTCGGCTTGTACAAAAAGCACACCAAGAATTATAGAAATGACGACAAGTATAATGTTTACGATGTGTCTTCCCGGATACAATAAGGGCTTACTTCTGATTTTTCCGTCAAGTTTTCCCCAGGCAATGATGGAACCCGTGAAGGTTACCGCCCCGATAAAAACGCCTATAAAAACTTCTACCAAATGAATGTTCGCTTCTGCACCCGTCAATGAATGTGTGTGAGGATCTATATAAGAGCCATAACCAACCAAAACTGCGGCTAATCCTACAAAGCTATGAAGAATAGCCACCAATTGGGGCATAGAGGTCATTTCTACTTTTCTCGCTACAATAATGCCTATCAATGAGGCAATGGCTATCGCAATAATGATATAAATATAACCTGAGACATTAGCGCCCAATACCGTAGATAAAATGGCAATAACCATACCTGCGATACCAAACCAAACGCCTCGTTTAGCTGTCTCTTGTGATGACAGTCCGCCAAGGCTTAAGATAAATAATATACCGGCAAATAAATAAGCGGCTGCTTGTATTTGTGCTGAAATCATAATCTATTTTTTAAACATTTTTAACATACGGTGCGTTACAAAGAACCCACCCACAATATTGATACTGGCGACCAAAATCGCAAAGAAAGCAATGATAGTCATAGGATTGGATAAGTCGTTTTGGGTTTGTAATAAACCACCGATTACGATAATACCACTGATGGCGTTAGTTACTGCCATAAGTGGTGTATGTAAGGCGTGAGTTACATTCCAAATCACTTGCCAGCCCACAAAAACTGACAGGACAAACACTGTAAAATGTCCCATAAATTCTTTGGGTGCTACCTGACCAACCAAAAATAAAAATATACCTATTACAGCCAGACTGATGATACTGCTCCAGGCTTTCTTTTGAGTATTCTGTTCCGGTGCAACATTTTCTGCCACCGGTTTTTTTTGCTCAACCTTGGGTTTTTGAGGACTAACCGGTAATGGTTTGGGTGGCCAATTAATCTTACCGTTATAAGTCACCATGGCTCTGGAGACCACATCGTCTTCCATATCAATCTTAAAGTTTTCCGCTTTACCCATGTCATCTAGTAGATGAGCCAGATTGTTACCGTATAACTGACTGGCTTGTGTAGGGAGTTGATCCAGTTTACCTACGATAGTCACGCCATTGTCTGTGGTATAGACTTCGCCGTCTTTGGTCAACGCGCAGTTTCCTCCGGTTGAGGCAGCGAGATCGACAATTACAGAACCGGGTTTCATCACCTCCACATGTTCTTTGAGTATCAGAACAGGTGCTTTTCTACCCGGAATTTGAGCTGTAGTAATAATGATATCCACTTCCTTGGCTTGTTCTTTAAAGAGTGCCATTTCAGCTTCAATAAATTCCTTACTCATTACCTTAGAATAGCCGGAATCTGTTGACCCGTCTTCTTCTATATCTACAGTCAGGAATTGAGCTCCCATACTTTGGATTTGCTCTGCCACTTCCTTACGGGTGTCAAAGGCTCTCACGATGGCTCCAAGAGCGTTAGCTGTACCTATGGCTGCTAAGCCCGCAACCCCGGCACCAATAACCAATACTTTGGCCGGATTGACTTTACCGGCTGCTGTTATCTGTCCGTTCAGAAACCTGCCAAAATGATTGGCACTTTCAATAACTGCACGGTAACCGGCAATATTGGCCATGGAGGAGAGGACATCCATTTTTTGAGCTCTGGAAATACGGGGGATAGCATCCATCGCTACGGCATTAACTCCCTTAGCTGCAAGTTTTTTGAGTAAATCTTCATTCTGAGCCGGCCATAAATAACTTAAAATCACCTGATCCTTATGCATCAGGTCTATTTCATCCGGAGTAACCGGCTGGACTTTGAGAATGATGTCTGTAGAGGCATAAACTTCTTGAGCGGTGTCTAAAATGGTGGCCCCTGCATCGGTATACTCCTGATTGCTATACTGAGATTTTATGCCGGAATTTTTTTGAATGTAAACCTCAAAACCTTGTTTCTGAAGTCTCAAAACATTTTGAGGTGTCGCTGCGACCCGAAGTTCTTTCTGATCGATTTCAGCGGGTATTCCTATCTTCATATTGAATGATATTTAATTAAAGATATTTTATGTTAAGCCGTTTAGACTACATACAGACTGATTGTAGTAATAAGTCTTTACGGATGGCAAAAGTAAGATAAGCCGTAAGGGCTTTATATGATTTGTGTCAGTTTTGTCAAGATTTTTTCAACCCGGACATTAATAGTTTATTGGCTAACATTTCTGACGTATCTACATAGATTTTATGATGGTATTCATTAGATTTACAATCATATTCATAGTCTTTTCCCCATTCCGGATGGTTTTCGGCAACGGCTTTGATACTTTCACAGACATATTTTATTTCTTCGTCAGTTGTTGTGGGGTGAATGGACATTCTGACCCAGCCCGGTTTTTTTAACAAATCGCCGTGCAATACCTCTTCTTTCAACTCATTGGATGTCTGGCTGTCAATATGCAATAAAAAATGGCCGTAAGTTCCGGCACAGGAACAGCCTCCGCGGGTCTGAATACCAAAACGATCCGACAGTAATTTAACCACCAGATTAAAATGGGCATCATCGATATAAAATGAGAAAACACCCATGCGGTCTTTATGTTGAGCGGCTAATAAGGTTAAATTAGGTATTTTTTCAAGGTGTTCAAAGACTATAGCATTGATTTCATGTTCTCTGTCCAAAATGTTTTTGACCCCCATTTGCTCTTTGAGCTGTACGGCCATGGCTGTTCTGATGGTCTGTAAAAAGCCGGGTGTTCCACCGTCTTCACGTACTTCGACATCATCTACATAATCGTGTTTACCCCAGGGGCTGGTATAGGTTACTGTGCCACCGCCGGGATTGTCGGGCACTACATTTTTATAGAGTTTTTTGTTGAAAACTAAAACGCCTTCGGTACCCGGACCACCGAGAAATTTATGGGGTGAAAAAAATACGGCATCCAAACTTTGAGCTTTGTTTTCAGGATGCATATTGATGGATACATAAGGCGCAGAACAAGCAAAATCCACAAAACACAAACCGTTGTGTTTATGAGCTATTTCTGCAATTCTGTGGTAGTCTGTTCTTATTCCTGTAACATTGGAACAAGCTGTCACCGAAGCTATTTTTAGCGAACGGTCTTTGTATTTTTCAAAGAGCGGTTCGATACTGTCATAATCCACCAAACCATCATTGTCATAAGGAATAATTACCACATCGGCGATGGTTTCTAACCAGGATGTGTGATTGGAATGATGCTCCATATGGGTGATAAATACCACAGGTCTATGGGCTTCAAGTGCATTGGCAAAAGGTTTTATAATCTCGGGAATACGCAAGCCTAAAATTCTTTGGAATTTATTGATTACCCCGGTCATTCCGGTACCGTCAAGTATCAAAGCGTCACCTTCATTGGCATTGACATGGGCTTTGATGATGTGTTTAGCTTGATGATAGGCATGGGTCATCACAGCTCCGGTAAAAGAGGTTTCTGTATGTGTATTAGCTACATAGGGGCCAAACTTGTTGAGCATAGCTTCCTCTATGGGACGGTATAACCGACCACTCGCCGTCCAGTCCGTGTAAATCACTTTTTGATTGCCAAACGGGCTTTCAAATGTTGCATTTTCACCTACGATGTTTTGTTTAAATTGACTGAAGTATTGTTCTAATCTACTCATGTTACAAAAATATTTTACCTCTTAAAAGACCATAATACGGTTATGGTATCAAAATCTTATTAATATTTTATTAGTTTATATATACAAAATGAACTTGTCTGTGTGATGTTTTTACATCAACCCAACAATTAGATCATTCCTTTGACCTCTTCCATAATACGCTGTGCCAGAGCATCAGCTTTGGTTTGAGAAGTGCTTTCAGTGTAAACTCTGATGATGGGTTCTGTATTTGATTTACGTAGGTGTACCCATTCATTGGCAAAATCTACTTTGACACCATCAACTGTTGTGGTTTGTTCATGGGCATAGGCGTTTTTGAATTGTTCTAATAATCCATCGACATCCATACCTTTTTCTAATTGTATTTTATTTTTACTCATATAATAGTTGGGGTAGGTCTCACGTAATTGTTTACATGACAGTCCTGTTTGGGCTAAATGAGATAAAAATAAGGCTACTCCAACCAATGAGTCGCGTCCATAGTGTAAATCAGGATAGATTATCCCCCCATTACCTTCGCCGCCAATCACAGCTTTAGTGTCTTTCATGGCAACGACCACATTGACTTCACCTACGGCAGAGGCAGTGTAGTGTCCACCGTGTTTTTCGGTAATATCCCGTAATGCTCTGGATGAAGACAGGTTAGAAACGGTATTGCCGGGTGTTTTACCCAGGACATAATCTGCACAGGCTACCAGGGTATATTCTTCTCCAAACATGCTTCCGTCTTCATTGATCAAAGCCAGACGATCGACATCAGGATCAACGACAATCCCCAGGTCTGCTTGCGTTTTGACGACCAGATTGGAAATATCGGTTAAGTGTTCTTTGAGCGGTTCCGGATTGTGCGGAAATTCGCCGTTGGGCTCACAGTAGAGTTTGACCACTTCAACCCCCAAGCGTTCTAATAACGCCGGAATGGCAATACCACCGCTGGAATTGACCCCGTCAACCACAGCTTTAAAGCCCGCTTTTTTAATGGCTTCAACATCAACCAGAGGTAGTGCCAGAATAGCGTCAATATGTTTGTCAATAAAATCCCGTTTTTTCTCAAAACTGCCTAAGTCATCAATATATGCAAATTGGTAATCATCATTGTCGGCAATCTCAAGTATGGTCTTACCCTCTTGATCATTGATGAATTCACCTTTGTCATTCAATAACTTTAAGGCATTCCATTGTTTAGGATTATGCGAAGCGGTAAGGATGATACCACCATCAGCTTGTTCCATGACAACGGCCATTTCTACGGTTGGCGTTGTTGACAGGCTGGCATTGACAACATCTATGCCCAATCCGACCAATGTGTTGGATACCAAAGAGCTGACCATCTTTCCCGAAATACGGGCATCACGCCCTACGACGACTTTGAGTCGTTTTTTATCGGGATTGGCTCGTTTGAGCCAGACACCGTAGGCTGAAGCAAATTTTACTGCATCTATCGGGGTTAAATTATCGCCTACTTCGCCACCTATCGTTCCTCTGATACCTGAAATGGATTTTATTAATGTCATAAGAGTTATCGGTTTAGTTTATTGAAAAGGATTATATGAAATGGTCGGTTTGTTGTCCTGTATATTTTCTCTGTTGTGAAAGTATTTCATAAATTGTGCCCGTTCATACATTGCAGGATTTCCAATGTTTTGGTAGGAGAGTTTTGCTCTGAAGTCGTCTATGGATTTGAATTTATGCTTAGTCATAAATTCTTCAACGCCTTTTAAAATATCGTCAATGACCCCCACTTTGTTCAGATACAATGTAGAGCATAGTTGTGTGACCTGAGCGCCGGCTAATAATTGCTTGACTACTGCGTCTGCATCATGAATACCTGTAGATGCTGCAATATCAATCAATGGTACTGATGAGGAAACTATACCTACCCATCGTAGTGTTTCTCTCAAATCATAAGGATGGCTAAACACTTCACTTGAAGTCACCGTTAATTTGTCAAGGTTAAAATCGGGCTCATAAAAGCGGTTAAACATGACTACGCCTTTGATTCCTCTGGCCCGGAACTGGTCAACCATTTTTGTAATATTAGTATGGTATTTACTGAATTTTACAGCTACCGGAATATTGACTTTGTTAACCACCCGTTCTGCAATTGTTGTGTAAAGGGATTCTATTGCTTCAAGACTTTGGGTTCTGCCGGGAACATTAAAAATATTGAGCTCCAGAGCATCGGCACCGGCATTTTCAAACTTATGGGCATAATTAATCCATTCGTCTCCGGATATACAATTTATACTGGCAATCACCGGAATGTTAACACTCTCTTTAGTCTCTTTGATCAAGTCTAAATACTGTTCTATTTCATTGTCCTTGATATACCCTTTGATATAATCTGCGGCTTCCGGATTACCTAAATCCCCGGATTGGTCAATTTCGAATTCAGCCCGGTTAGTGATTTGTTCTTCAAAAATAGATTTCAGAACGATTGCACCTATACCATGTGCTTCTAATGTTTTAATTTTATTAACAGATGCCGTAAACCCTGAACTTGCAGCTACCAAGGGGTTTTTTAGAGGGATTCCCAGATAGGTTGTATTGAGATTTGCCATGTTTATGTTTATTTGATTGTTATTTTGAACTTTCGCCTTTGAATTGGTCTGATTTGACTTTAAACAATACATTGAATGTTGTCAAACTACCGTAAATTCTTGTAATGTACTGTTGTAACTCTACTTTTTCCAGATCATCAAGATTTTTACTCGAATTGATTTTTTGTTCCATCACGCGTAAGCGGTCACGTACCATCACGATTTTATGAAAAAAAGTGTCAATGGGAATCTCCTTGCTTTGGGTAGGTGTTCCGGGTTCTAAAATCAACTTACCGCCTTTCCATTTGTCAGCGATGGGAATAATACCGCTGATGTCACTGTAACGTTTTAATAATTGTCTTAAGGTACTTTCTACTTCGTAGAAACTTACCACATCCACCTCGTTTTCAACGGCTTCGATGATTTCAATTTTCGGATCGTCTATAGCAAGGGTTTCCAAACCACTGTTCATAAATGTAATCCAATAATGCTGTGCACTTACATTGGTCACAACACCTTGACCAAATTCTTCATGATTGACACGTGATCCTATGCCTAATAATGTCATTATCTGATAAATTTTTTATAGAATAGTATTGCAAATACTATACTTTAAATTAATAAGTTTCAAAAATACAAAATCGTATGTTTTTAGCCTTGAAATTCGCTAAATATTATCAAAGGTGATGTTGCCTTGTTTTTTATAAACTGAACAATGGTCGGGAGCGTTAATAGACAAAGGTATTAAAACATTTCGATTAAAAACCTTTGTATGATGATCAGGTTGTGGCACTGTTGCATTAAACCGGATCAATCAAATTAAAAGAAAGCATAATTCGGATTAAACCATACTATGAAATATTTACTCATAAATATTTGTTCAGTTTTATTACATTTACCCGGGAAATAAACGCTGCGTCTAACAGGGCATTTTAATTAATACTATAACAATGAAACATATCATTTTAATTCTGATACCGATTCTGATTATCACGTTTAATAGCAAAAAGACATATGATAATGTTGATCACTCTTTTGACGTTGAAATAAAAGAGAGCCTTACACAAACGGTAGATACCACAAGTTTGTTGATTGATTGTATTAATGAGGTTGTCCCCAATAGTGACCAAAAGTTCAGATTTATTGAGCAAGCCTTAATTGAAAATCAAATCTTAAAAGACGCTTCCCCTGAATCTTACAGAAAGGTGTTCTTTATTCACGTTAAATCGATGAATATTGATGATGTTAAAAATACCCCTTTGGTTTTTAATCAAAAAATGACAATGGCAGAGATTTTCAGGAAAGGACAATTACAGGAACTTATAATGTCCGATCCGCCTGAATGTATTAATGAAATACTCAACAGTTCAACATACAAAAGTAGTGCTATCAGTCAATTTATGAATAAAAATAATGAATTTGATCAAGCCATGGCTTCTGGTGAAATCCCTGAAGAATGGAATAAATTTACCTCTATGGAAGAATTGTTAAACAACCAATTTGAACTTACACTCTTCCAAAATAGAGATGTTAAAAATATGGTTATTTTGGGACTGTATGCTTTTAATCACGATTACACTCAGGAGGATTTTGATATGGATATGAGACAATATCACCGATGAAACATTTAAAATTCTTTATTGTAAACCTGATTGTCGTTACAGTTTGTTTAGGTTTAACTTTGCTGTTTTGGTCTGGATTAAATGACAGATTTCCTATAGAATTGCTATCCAAATCAATAGTTTTTTCTTCACTTATTATTGTCTTTCAATACCCACTGATGAAGTATTATAAAAGTTGGCTTTACAAATCATTAATACTGTACCTGAGTATGCTATTGTTCCTGTTTGTTTTTGGGTTGTTGGTGGATTTTAAATGGGAGAGTGGTTTTAAAATGATGTTTATAGGTCAAGTTTTTGGTGGTATTGTATTTTACTTTATTATGCTGGCTTTAAACTATGGATTAAGACGTAAGTTTTTTTAGTATAATGTTTGTATTTCGGAATAAATAGTATTGTTAATTCTTTCCATTGATGAAAATGGGACAATATTTATTGACAGTGGAGAAGGTTATCTGTATGCCATCAGTAACAAGAATTAAACTGATGACTTGATGTTGACGTTTGTACGTTAAACTTACATATCTACCGGTAATCAGATGTAAATTTATGAATACAAACTATTCATGAATACTGGATTTTGGACATAAAGGTTTATAGCTGTCATTGCCTGTGTACAAGTATTGGGTATTAGTAATATGTTGTTTTCAAAGGGTTTATCCTTTTCTAACAACAATCAGTGCTTTTGCCATCCATTGCATGAAATAATTTATATATTTGTGACAGTGAAAATTATAGCTTTTATATTGTCAATGTATATACTTGTGCTCAATGTAGTGCCTTGCCATGCGCATTCGACACATCATCATGACAGCGAAACCGTTATCTCAAAGGCTATGGATGACCGGCAACAACATCAGGATTCAGGATTATGTGCGCCATTTTGCCACTGTGATTCTTGTGCGGTTTACGTGACCTTCTTTAAAGCTGTAGATTTCACCATAAACACTTCAACAATTTCTACACAAGTGTTTAATAGCGTTGATGGTTTGGAAAAAGACTTTTATACCACCATCCTGCAACCACCTCAGGCTTAATGCGTTTCTAAGGATTATCAGATCCATTGTAAGCCTTGTTTATAACTCCGGTTTACAACCTATCATTTGACGTATGTCGAAACGTTTAACCCAACAAACATATTAGATATGATTAATAGAATCATTGATTTTTCAATCCATAACAAATTCATTATTGGTTTGCTTACACTCGCGATTATAGGAGCGGGTGTCTGGAGCATGACCAAAGTGCCTATCGATGCAGTACCGGATATTACCAACAATCAGGTGCAGGTGATTACACAAGCGCCGAATCTGGGTACAGAAGATATTGAGCAAATTGTGACATATCCGGTTGAAGTCGCGATGAGTAACCTCCCCAATGTTCAGGAAATCAGGTCGATTTCCAGGTTTGGACTGTCTGTAGTCACCATAGTATTTGATGACGATATGGGAACCTATTTACCCCGGCAGTTGGTCTCTGAAAAGCTCAACGAAGTTAAAGAACATATTCCCGAAGGTTTCGGAGAACCCTCCATGAGTCCTATTTCAACCGGTTTGGGCGAAATCTATCAATACACCTTAAAAGTTGATCCGGCATATAAAGATCAATATACCATCGCCGACTTACGCTCTATGCAGGATTGGATCATACAACGCCAAATGGCAATGGTGGAAGGGGTAGTTGAAGTCAATGCCGTAGGCGGTAAAATCAAGCAGTACGAAGTTGCGGTTGATCCCAATGACCTCAACGCTATCGGCTTGACGATTACAGATGTATTCAACGTGCTTCAGGCTAATAACCAGAACACCGGTGGGGCCTATATAGAAAAGAATCATCAGGCTAATTTTATCCGGGGCGAAGGTCTGGTTCGTAGTTTGGAGGACATTAAAAAAATCCCGGTCAAAACAGTTAATAATATTCCGATTACCATTGGCGATATTGCTACGGTTCAGTTTGGGTCTGCTATCCGTTACGGTGCCTTGACACAGGATGGTGAAGGCGAAGTTGTAGGCGGTTTGGTGATGATGCTCAAAGGCGCCAACTCCAATGATGTTGTAACCAATGTCAAGGAACGAATGGTTCAAATCAAAAAATCACTACCGGAAGGGATTATAATAGAACCCTTATTAGACCGCAGTAAGCTCATTGGTGAAACAACTTCTACCGTTGCTACCAATTTGATTGAAGGGGCATTAATTGTCATCTTCGTTCTTATTTTCTTATTGGGCAATTGGCGGGGCGGATTGATTGTTGCCTCAACCATTCCGCTGTCTCTATTGTTTGCCTTTATACTGATGAATGTCTTTGGCGTATGGGCCAACCTTATGAGTTTGGGTGCTATAGATTTCGGGATTATAGTAGATGGTGCCGTTATCATTGTAGAAAGTACGGTCTTTCTGATCATGTCTCAGGTATTGAAAAAGCAAAAGCTTACTGCCAAAACCAGAGATAAAGTTGCCGCTGAGGCTTCCAAAAAAATGATGAATGCGGCTTTTTTCGGTCAGCTGATTATTCTTATCGTTTTCCTCCCTATTCTGGCGTTACAAGGTATTGAAGGGAAAATGTTTAAACCTATGGCATTGACCTTTATTTTTGCTATGATTGGAGCTATGGTCCTTTGTCTCACTTATGTGCCCATGATGTCTGCGTTGGTGTTAAGAGTACCTCAATCAGATAAAAAATCTTATGGGGACAAATTTGTAGCATGGGTAGAAAGATTGTATCAACCCCTATTATTAAAAGCATTGCGTAAAGGCAAATGGGTTATAGGTGTAGCCGTAGTGTTGTTTGCTGTCGCAGCCTTTATGTTTTACCGTATGGGAGGAGAGTTTATACCGCAGCTCGATGAAGGGGATATTGCATTTCACGCCATTTTAAAACCCGGAAGTTCACTGACGGAAACCATAGAAACGACCACTAAAATAGAGCAAATTGTCAAATCAAAATTTCCGGAAGTCGAAAAAATCGTCAGTCGTATTGGGGTGGCAGAAATACCAACTGACCCTATGCCTATGGATATAGCCGATGTTTTTGTCATCCTGAAACCTAAAAGCGAATGGACAACAGCCGCGACAAAAGATGAATTGATAGCCCAAATGAAAAAAGCCGTTGAGGTTATTCCGGGGGTTAATTATGAGTTTACTCAACCCATTGAGATGCGTTTTAATGAGTTGCTCGAAGGGGTGCGGGAAGATGTGGCTGTCAAACTCTACGGCGAAGACATCGATGTGCTGTCCCAAAAAGCTGAAGAAATATCCAAAATCATAGCCGGTACAGAAGGAATTGGGGATATGAAAGCGGAGGCTACGACAGGTTTACCCCAAATGACGATTAAGTACAATAGACATAAATTAGCCCAATACGGCTTGCAGATTAATACGTTAAATCAAATCATAGAATCGGCCTTTGCCGGTGGTAAAGCCGGGGTGATTTTTGAAGGAGAAAAACGCTTTGATTTGGTTGTAAGACTGAGTTCTCAAAACCGGGAAGATATATCGGATGTTCAAAATCTGTACATCAACTTACCTTCCGGAGCTCAAATTCCTTTACGTGAAATAGCTGAAGTCAGCTATAAATCCGGTCCCATGCAGATCAGTAGAGACAATACCAACAGACGAACGTATGTGGGTATCAATGTCAGGGGAAGGGATGTTAAATCCCTGGTGGAAGACATCAAAATGAAGTTAGACGCCGAGTTGGAATTACCCTCAGGTTATTTTATCCGTTACGGCGGGGCATTTGAGAATTTGGAACGAGCCACTAACCGTTTAAAAACTGTGGTGCCTATAGCTTTGTTACTCATTTTTATGTTGATCTACTTAGCTTTAAAATCCTTGCCGCAAACCCTGATGATTTATATCGCCATTCCTATGGCGACCATTGGTGGGGTTGTTGCTTTATGGTTACGCGATATGCCTTTCAGTATTTCTGCCGGTGTTGGTTTTATCGTATTATTCGGAGTGGCGGTGTTAAACGGATTGGTGATGATCAGCGGTCTTAACGAACTGAAAGAAGAAGGTGTAACCGAACTAAAAGACAGGATTGTAGAAGGTACGAAACGCAGGATAAGACCCATTATGCTCACCGCTTTTACAGATGTTTTGGGCTTTTTACCCATGGCGATTTCCGCATCAGCCGGGGCAGAAGTACAAAGGCCATTGGCAACGGTGGTTATCGGCGGGTTATTGACATCTACGCTATTGACCTTGTTCGTTTTACCCATTTTGTACCATTGGGTAGAAAACAATGCATTTAAGTTGAAATGGGGTAGAAAGGTGGCTTCTGCAACAGCGGTTATCGTGTTGTTCTTTGGTTTATCAGGACAGACTTATGCCCAACAGCCTAGTGATACACTGCCCGGGATAACATTGGCAGATGCTGTCAAACGTTCAAAACAAAAATATCCGTTGTTAAAGCAAAAGCAATTGGAAATAAAAAAACAGGAGCAATTGAAAGCCTCAGCCTATGACTTCGGAACTACCCAATTGTTTACCGGTGGTGAAGAAATCAATGGGGATACGCCTATATACACAGTTATAGGTGTAGGTCAATCTGATATAGACATCTTCGGGATAGGGGCTAAAAAGAAACTGCAGAGACAACGCATCCAATTGGCACAACAAGCTTTCCTACTCTCCGAACTGGATCTGGAGTTGGAAGTTAAAAAAGCCTGGCTAAACTGTTTTCAAATGAAACGGAACTATAAGCTCTACCGGGAGTTGGATTCTATTTATGACAAATTCAAACAGGCGGCAGCTTTGAATTATGAAGTAGAAGCGATTTCCAGATTGGAGTATTCAGCGGCTAAAAACCGGGCGTTTCAAATTCAAAACAAGAAAGAACAGGCGTACAGCGATTACTTAATGGCTTTACAACAATTGAATTTATGGTTGGTTTCAGATGAATTGTTTACAGTTTCAGAGGACTTTGACCTTGAGGTTCCTGTGGCCTTGGATAATTTTAATGCTGAAAATCATCCGCTGTACCAAATGACACAAAACGAGGCAGAAGCAGCCGGGGCTGATTATAAAGCAGCCAAAGCGGGTTATTTACCAAAATTAAATCTGGAAGGCGCTTTACAGAAAAATGCCGGTTTTAATTACTACAGTTATCAGGTGGGTATTTCTATCCCGTTTTTATCCGGTGCAAACAGAGCTCAAGTGAGAACCGCAAAAATCAATAAAGCCATTGCCGAAGCCGGCGTGCAATTCAAAAGGCAAGAAGTACAATCAAAATTTGTTCAGGCCCAAGAGAATTATATCAAATGGAAAACGTCCTGGGAATTTTATAAAAATGAAGTATTGCCCTTGACCAAAGAACAAAAGACAGGCGCTTTACTGGCGTATAGAGAAGGCGAAATAGATTATACCACTTTTACACAACTAATCAAAGAGGCCATCCAGTCTGAACTGGAAGCCCAAACCGCTTTAGTAAATTATTTAGAAAGCACATTCCAATTACAATATTTTAACCGATAAAACAATGATACATACATTAAATAAAATCCTGACTATAATAGCATTAGCTGTTTTTGTTTCTGCTTGCGGGCATAAAGACAATCACGATGACCACGACGACCACGATGGGCACGACCATGCTGAAGTGGCAGTGACAGATCACAATGACGAATCAGACCATGACCATGATCATGAACATGACCATGGTGACAGTGGAGAAGTGCTGCTGACGCAACAGCAATACGAGGCCTTACAAATGAAAACCGATACTTTGGTCTTACGCGCGATGAGCGGTTTTGTAGAAGCTAACGGGACACTGGAAGTCCCTCCTCAAAATCAGGCAGCCATAACCTCTGTTGTAGGAGCGAACGTCGTAGCTATAAAAGTAGCCGAAGGAGATAAGGTCTCTAAAGGACAGGTGGTTGCTTATCTGTCTCATCCGGATATTATCAAAATGCAGACCGATTATCTGAATGCTTACAGCAATAGTAATTTTCTGAAGAAAAGCTATGAACGTCAACAAAAACTGTACGAAGCAGGTGTTGGTTCAGGAGCTAATTTTCAAAAGGC
>PDWI01005494.1_pt1 | contig 16338 bp, 14 predicted proteins | sample 1430891 | NCBI WGS metagenome assembly PDWI01 (sample SAMN01162508, study PRJNA174530) | Oral metagenome, whole genome shotgun sequencing project. | biome: Marine environment; feature: Marine mammal; material: Swab sample of the gingival sulcus; isolation source: swab sample of gingival sulcus...
ACCTTCTAAAACTTTACTCGTCCATGCCAGTTTACCTGTTTGTAAATCTAGAGCATGAATCAAACTATTTTTATCAATAATATAAACAAATCGATTATCGGCAAATAAATCATCAGCTGTCGCATAAGGCGCTTCCCACACGAGACTACCACCTTTCATATTCATTGCGATTGTCTTATGGCGATAAGCACTAAGATACAAAACGCCATTGCGAATTACAGGTGTTGCCAATAAATCAGCAATGCGTTCAACATCAGTCGCACCTCTTCCCATGGTAACAGGAATGGAAAGTACTTGCTTACCATCCTGTAAAGACAAGATAGTTAAATGACCACGACCGTTAGTAAATAGCAGCATACCGTCAATATAAATACCTCTGGCATTACCACGAATGCTTAAGTCAGCCATACCAATGTACTGTTTCCAAACTTCTTGTCCGCTGCGGGCATCTAAAGCCACCACTTCCCCATCGATTGAGCGTGCAACAACCAAGCCATTAACTATCGTTGGTGGAGCCAAAACCTCCGTATTCATCTGATACGTCCAACCTTTTGCACCCGTTTTCGCATCAAATGCCATCAACAAGCCATTATCATTTCCAACAACGGCCAAATGGTTATCCGCAGCAACACCCATAATAATACGGTGGCCAATTGAGGTTTCCCAGATTTTTTTACCCGTCAAAACATCTACTGCAAGCAACTCGCCATCAACACTCACAACAAAAACACGATCGCCAACAACAGTCGGTGTAAGCTGTATCATCTTACCATCTGTACCATCACCGACGCTTTTCTGCCACACTGGGTTTAAGTTGACTGTATTAGGGTTACTCGGTAAATCAACAGGTTCAGATAAATTTTCCTCCCCAACAAAAAAACCCGCACAACCGACATTAAATAGGGATAGGGAAAGACATAATAAATAAGTTAAGGTTATTTTTTTCATTACTTGCTACCATTTGCTTGCTGTTTGATATTAACTAACTCAATACGTTGTTTTAAAGTTTCCGCACTGATATTGATTTGTGAATTATTTTCCACAGACGCATAAGCCTCTTTAGCTTTATCGTACTGTTTATTTGATAATAAGATGTCACCTTTTAACAAAATTGCCTCAGCAAGATTAGTACGGTTTTCAACACCCGCTATTGTTGTCAGTGCTTCATCTATTTTCTGATTATTGACCTGTGCTCGAGCTTTTCTCAAACGGGCAATATCTTTGACATCAGTATCATCCACAGAATCAATAAGCCAGTTATATTGTATTATGGCCTTGTTATAGTCTCTAGTATTAAAATATTGCTTTGCTAAAGCCAAAGTCGCCACGACAGGAAAACTACTACCTTGATTATTATTTTGCAAATCAGCAACTAATTTTTCTGCCTGGTCAAGTTTGTTCAATTTGATTTCTGTTAGAACTTGTTCAACTTTAAAAGCAGCTTCATTTTTAGCATCAGCTAGCGATTGACGGTAGTAATTTAAGCCATAAACCATTGCAATGGCAAGTAATACCGTTCCGACGACAAATAGCCAATAATCTTTAATCCATTTCTTGACTAACTCTTCACGCTCTTCGTCCGTTCTATCTAACTCAAAATGTTCCATAAATACTCTCTTTAACTATACCAAAATCCAACTTTAATGTTGGTTAAAATAACCAATTAAATCCTTAAAAGCAACACTTTCTTGTTCACCTGTTGACAATTTCTTAACGACTGCCTTTTTCTCAACTAACTCATTGTCGCCAATAATAATCGCGTATTCTGCACCACTTTGATCCGCTTTTTTTATTTGGGCTTTCATTCCCGAATTTGCCAAATGCGTTAAAATTACACGATTAGGATAATATTCACGCAATGAACTTGCTAAAGTCATTCCGTATTGCGTTGCAGTTTCGCCCAATAAAATACAATAAGCAAGAGCAGGTAGGCAGGGTAATTCAACACCCATTTCTTGCATCAGTAAAACTGTTCTATCGACACCAATACCAAAACCCACTGCTGGTGTTGGCTTACCGCCGATATGCTCGGTCAAACCATCATAGCGTCCACCACCACAAATTGTACCTTGTGAGCCCAATTTATCTGTCACCCACTCATAAACCGTGTGGTTATAGTAATCTAACCCTCGGACCAAAGTACTGTCAATAGTATACTCAACACCAGCAGCATCTAAACACGCCAACACACGCTCAAAGTGCGAGGTCGACATATCATCTAGGTAATCTGCCAATTTAGGTGCATTAGTAATAAGCGTTTGCATCGCAGGATTTTTACTATCTAAAATCCGCAGCGGATTTTTTGTCAAACGACGATGGCTATCCGTATCAAGTTGATCCTGATGTTGCATCAAATAATCCACCAAAGCCTGACGATAAACCTGACGAACCGATGGCGTTGCCAACGTATTGATTTTCAAGGCTACTACTTGATCAATACCTAAAATTTTCCAAACTTCTGCCATCAACAAAATCTGTTCAGCGTCTTGCTCCGGTTCCGCAATACCAAATGCCTCCACCGAAAATTGATAAAATTGTCGATAACGACCTTTTTGGGGACGTTCACGACGAAACATAGGCCCAGACGTCCATAGTTTATGACTACCAAAAGTCATACCATTTTGAATAACAGCTCTTACCATACCGGCTGTTGCCTCTGGACGCATCGTTAAGCTTTCACCGTGGTCATCAAAGGTAAACATTTCCTTTTCAACAACATCCGTGCCCTCTCCAATTGAACGAGAAAACAGACCCGTACTTTCTAAAATCGGCGGGTGAAAAGCTTGATAACCATAGCTTGATAATTGTTGGCGAATAACATCACTTACATACTCAAAGTAATCGGCATCTTGTGCAACTAAATCACGCATACCTCGAACTGATTGAAATTTTATTTTTGTACTCATTTTATCTAAAGACTACTTGGGTTTCTTAATGAGAAATTTGGTATCGCTGATTTTATAATCATTTAATGCAATTGCTTGATTATTAATCTTAAAATTCTTAACTGCTTCAGGTCGCCAAGTAGTAATAGTTAATGGATAACTATAGTCACCAACTACTTCAACTTGCTTTCCTAAAGGGTAAGTATTAGACAATACTTGTTTTTTATCACTATCAACTATTTTTATCCAACAGTCATCACTCAAGCGAAATTGAATTTTTAGCTGAGATTTAGCCGTCGTATCCTGAATATTTTTTTGCAAATCATCATCGGTAATATCAGGCAAGTCGGACGCACTTTCAAGCACTAATTTAGGAGTATCGTCACGCCGTGATTCATTATCTGGAGCAACGACCGAGTTAGTCTCTTTTAGCACCTTATCCGCTAACTCTTGAACACCGTCAGCTTGGTTAAGAATCTCTGAAACTTCTAGTTCTTTTTCTTCTACCTTTTCTGTTGCCAATGAATTATCACCACTTTCGGAATAATTTGTAACCTTCTCTTGTTTGACCAATTCAGTTTCAGTTTCCTTAAAATCAGTACCGTCATTCTGCAAAAATGATGGCTCTATTTTCATATACGCAGAAATCAATGCCAAAAAAACTAAAACTGCAACCAAAAAGGAAAGAGCCTTACTGTGACGACGGGTTTGCTGCTTGGCACTGGTTTTTGGGTTAATCGCAGGTCTTAATACCGTTGACTCAGGTGGATGTTGCTCATTATACAAACTAATTAGCTTAGCTGCGTCCAATTCTAGAAATTTAGCATACAAGCTCAAATAACCACGCACGTAGACTGCTGTACCAATTTCTTCAAAACGCCCCATCTCCAATTGCTCAATAATACGATGAGAAAGCTTTGTCTGTTCACTAGCCTCTTGTATAGTCAATTTTTTTTCTTGACGCTTACTGTGGAGAATAGCACCAATATCAACTTGATCTACCTGAGCTGTTGTATTACCTTGTTCTGCATTTTTCATTATTGCTTACCCAATAATTTTTTCGCTTGTAATGCGTTAGGGAATTGTTTAACTAACGCGACTTCCATTTTCCTAGCAACACCAAATTGCTGCATTTTGTTAGCAAGTACAATTGCTAATTCTAGTGACTCAGGGCTATAGCCAATATGGTTGTGAATCGTATCCACTTTTTCTTTTGCCCTATCCAACAAACCTTGTTTGATATCCATTTTTGCCAGAGGCAACAGTGCTACTGCCAAATATTGGTTATACCTTAGTGCTTTCTCATAGAAACGTCTTGCTTGACGATAATGTTTTCTCTCTAATGCACAATTACCAGCAGTCATCTGTCCCAATGCCGCTAGATTTTTATCCTTCTGGAGCATCATACTTACTAAAGTATTTAATTGTGAATCACGTTGGTATTTGCACAGAAAAATACCGTAATTCCAGTAACCTCTAGCATAACTAGGGTATTGCTTAATTAATGTTTTATAAGCCTCTTCAGCCAAAAGATTACTGTGTCTTTCTTCATATGACAATGCCAAGGCATTATAAGCCTCAGCACTAGGTTTCAATTGTATCGAACGCAATAATTTAGGCTCTGCCAAGTCATATCGCTTCTTTTGCATATAAGCAACACCAAGCTCAAAATAACTTCTCGCAGCTGCTTCATAATCAACCTTTTTAGGTGTACTACCATTAACTGTCATAATACAGCCTGATAGAAAAGCACACGTAACTAGTAAAAAAATTACTAACCGCATACTAAGCACCCCGCACCAAAATTCGTTGTCGGCGACTTTTATCTTTAACCTCACCAACTAATTGACCACAAGCCGCTGATATATCGTCACCACGAGTACGGCGAACGGTAACAACCGCGCCCTTCTGTGCCAAATAATTCTGGAATTTAGCCACTTGTTTCATATGAGATGCTTCAAAACTGGTGCCGGGAAATACATTAAAAGGAATTAAATTAATTTTCCCTGGAATCCCTCTAACTAATTTAAACAGTGCATCGGCATGCTCAAGACTATCATTTTCGTCTTTGAGCATCACATATTCCCAAGTAATATGTTTTTTTGAGTCTCTATCATCAACAAAATCTCGACACGCTGCCATTAGCTCTGACAGTGGATATTTTTGATTGACAGGCACAATCCTATCACGCAATTCGTCCGTTGGAGCATGTAAAGAAACTGCCAAAGCGACATCAGAATCTTTTTTCAAATCATAGATTTTGGGCACAACGCCCGACGTTGACAAAGTGACGCGTCGCTTTGACAGTCCAAAGCCCAAGTCGTTCATCATTAAGTTACAAGCGGCGACAACATTCTTATAATTAAGCAAAGGCTCCCCCATGCCCATCAAAACAATATTAGTAACCTTTCGCTTACCACCCTTAGCCCAGCCCAAGGCATTTATCGCCAACCAGACCTGCCCGATAATTTCACCTGTTGTGAGATTTCGATTAAAGCCTTCGTGAGCCGTAGAACAAAATGGACACGCTAAAGCACAACCTGCTTGCGAAGAAATACACAATGTACCCCGGTCATTTTCTGGGATAAAGACCATTTCGACAGCATTTGCCGCACCACCTTTATCACCCTTATGCTCGGGTAGTTGTAACATCCATTTTATTGTACCGTCATTCGACTTCTGCGTTGTCACTACTTTGGGCAATGCTAGATTAGTTTCCTGCAACAAAAACGTCCGGCATGCCTTAGATAAATTAGACCATTGGTTAATGTCTAATTCACCTTCATGATAAATCCATTTTAGCACTTGCGCAGCACGAAAGCGTTTTTCACCATTTTCGATGAAAAACGCCTCTAATGCAGCCTTGTCTAAATCGAATAAATTAATCATTCATTATCCAAAAATCATTGATCTCTACAAAGCGGTTCAATTAACGTTTACGAGCACACAACTCGGCATCGGTGAAGAAAAACTTAATCTCTTGTGCTGCAGTTTCCGGTGCATCAGAACCATGCACGGCATTTTCATCAATACTACTGGCAAAATCCGCACGAATTGTCCCTGGCGCAGCTTCCGCTGGATTAGTCGCACCCATTACCTCACGATTTTTATCAATAGCATTTTCGCCTTCTAGAACTTGAACCATCACAGGCCCTGAAGTCATGAAAGCAACTAAATCACCGTAAAAAGGACGCTCTTTGTGTACCGCATAAAAAGCTTTGGCTTGCTCTTCGCTTAATTGAAGCATTTTAGCAGCAACAATTTGCAAACCTGCTTTTTCAAAGCGATCATAAATTTGTCCGATAACATTCTTAGCAACGGCGTCTGGTTTAATAATTGAAATAGTACGTTCTGTCATAATTTGATTTCCTAAAAAACAAAAGGGATAAAAGATATTTAAGCGGGTATTCTAGCATAGAACCCCAAGGGCTCAATGCACATTATCATGAAAAAAGTATGAATTAAGGAAAGTTTTGAAAAACTCTCATTAAAACTTATCATAGCGGTTGAAAAAAAATATTATTATGTTTAATATATATTTTTAATATAGAAAGCAATCAAAAAAATACTTAATGAGCTACAACAGATCACATAGCCAATCTAATTTCCATCTCGGCATTTTCTCATTCAGAATAATTTTTGACACGTTAATCAGCAATTAACTTTATTAGAAAGAATGAAGTATTTGTTCTAATAGCTTGTATTTGCTTATAACATCTATTCATTGAATCAACACCAAAGACACTATTTAAGGAGAACCCTATGACTGATTTTTCAACAGGACTAAAACGGAACCCTGCTAACCACACGCCCCTGACACCAATAGAATTTTTGCAACGTACTGCCAGTGTTTACCCGGATCAACTCTCTGTTATTTATGAAGAAGTTAGACAAACTTGGTCTCAAACTTTCAAACGTTGTCGCCAATTGGCAGATGGGTTGCAAAAATTGGGTATAGGTAAAAATGATACCGTCGCCGTGATGTTGCCCAACACGCCACCTATGGTAGAGACTCATTTTGGCATACCTATGGCGGGGGCTGTATTGACAACTTTAAATACTCGCTCGGATATACATGTGCTGACTTTTTGCCTGCAACACAGTGAGGCGAAAGCGCTGATTATAGATAATGCTTTTGAAGAGCACATCGAACTTATCCGTGAAACCTTCCCGCACTTACAGATTATTCAGGCAGATGATCAGTATTGCCCTGCAAACGAAGCTTTTGGTGATATGACCTATGAGGATTTACTAAAAACCAGTGATAACTTGGATAACTGGGAAATGCCAGAGGATGAGTGGGATGCCATATCGCTAAACTATACTTCCGGCACCACAGGCAGGCCCAAAGGCGTAGTGTACCACCATCGGGGGGCGGCCCTTAATGCATTGTCAAATATCTTGGATTGGGATATGGAGAAACATCCGGCCTATCTGTGGACACTACCAATGTTTCACTGTAACGGTTGGTGTTTTCCCTGGACGGTGGCAGAACGTGCCGGTGTGAACGTTTGTATGCGTCAGGTGGATGGCAATCACTGCCTAGAGCTAATTGCAAAATACGGCGTTACACATTACTCTGCTGCGCCCATTGTGCACAATATGATTGCCGCCGGAGATAAAAAATTAAAAAAGGAAATAAAACATGTAGTAAAAGGCACGGTCGCAGGTGCACCACCGCCCGAATCTATGCTGGCAACCATGGAAAAGATGAACTTTGAGATTACCCATGTCTATGGCTTAACAGAAGTTTATGGCCCTGCTTCTGTCTGTGTTAACAGGCCTGAATGGGATGCACTGACGATTGCTGAGCGTGCTCAAAAAAAATCTCGACAAGGTGTAACTTCTGCTTTGCAATTAAAATTTGATGTACTTAAAACCGGCGCAAATGAACCTGTTGCTAGCGATGGAGAGGAAATTGGAGAGCTGGTATTTACAGGCAATATCGTTATGAAAGGCTATCTGAAAAATAGAAAAGCCACTGAAAAGGCCTTCGCCGGCGGTTATTTTAGAACGGGTGACCTAGGTGTAAAATACCCAGACGGTTATATTAAAATTAAAGATCGGCTGAAAGACATTATTATTTCCGGCGGGGAAAACATCTCCAGTATCGAAATAGAAAATATTATCTACCAAATGGATGAGGTGCTCAGCTGTGCCATCGTAGCTGCGCCGGATGAAAAATGGGGTGAGGTCCCTGTTGCTTTTGTAGAAATCAAGCCAGACTGTCATTTGGATAAACAACACGTGCTAGACCACTGCAAATCGCATTTAGCAGGCTTTAAAGTGCCTAAATATGTAATATTTGCAGAAATTCCAAAAACCTCTACGGGTAAGGTGCAAAAATTTGAGTTGCGCTCAGCAGTGAAGGCATTAATCCACGAAACCCCGAAAGTAAATAGACGCTGATTCCGCAAAGCAGGTAATACCGTTAAATCAAACAATCGAGGGCAAAATCGGTAACTTTTCGACGCAAGTGTGTCGGACAGTTGTGAGTCTTAAAGACTTCCTTAGTCAAGCAATTTCGGGTAATTTTACAGCAATCATATGGCCGGTAGCACAAATTTCGCCATCGGCTATTAATGATAAATTCACTATAACTTTACGTTCTGCTACCTCGACAATTTTTCCTCGAACCTCCAGTAAACCATCGATAGGCGTGGGTTTTAAGTAATCCACTTTTAGTGATGCGGTGACAAAACGCATAAAGGGTTTGGCATCTAATGCACAACCCTTATCCCGACAGGCGGCGGCAAAAGCAGAAGCCGATCCATGACAGTCGAGTAAAGAGGCAATTAGACCGCCATAAGCTTTCCCCGGCACGCCACCGGTGTGGTAAGGTTCAGGCTTAAAGTGGGCGATGGTGGTGTCGCCATCCCAATAACTTTTAAGTTGGTATCCTTGTTTATTGTCTTTGCCACAGCCGTAGCAGTGACTGAAGTTATCCGGGTAGTAATCTTGAAATGCCTTGTCTGTCATAAGTAAAAAGTCTCCTACAAGTATCTGGGTAAAAATTTTCTGCTTTCTCTAACGAAGTACCTTCCCGTATCTTAACATATTTATAAAAAATTAAGCCTGTTGACATAATTACTTGTTTCTATACCTTAAATAACTGATAACTTATTATCACCCAAAAAAATATGGTTATTTTTGTTTTTGTATTTTTCATTTTTGTGTTATCTTTTTGAAAGGCCAGAGAAAATTTTAGGCATCTCTAATTTATTTATTTATAATAACAACATTGTTCTTACCGCATTTAAATCAAACCTATTAAATTTTAAATGCACCACAGTCGGAAACGAATTTTTTACTTATAAAAAATACAAGAAAGGAGAACATTGATGGCTGTAAAATGTGAACATGGAAAGGAGGAATCCTATTGGCCTGCCGTTCGTCTACCCTTTGTCCACTACTGATTGGCATTATCCTTTAGTGCTTGATTGGGCGCCCGACAAAAGCTCAATATATAAGGGATAAAGAAGGTGCGACTAATGATGATACAGATTTAATAGGTAACTGAACTTTATTTCTGTTAAAGGTTTTGAAAAGTTGCCGAAAAGCGGCAACTTTTTTCAATTACAGTATAGCGGGAACCGTCACAATCATTGTGAAAAACACTTTTTAAAATATGAGGGAATAAGATTTATGTTAATACTGTTATTGGTCGTTTGGTTTGTTGGTCTCAGTCTATTGGCGTATTTTTCAGTACCCATTTGGGGTTGGGCAATAGGATTGATTGTGTTGTTACAAGTAAGTGGTGCACCGCTAATATTTTTTATATTAGCCTTGCTTGCTTGTGCGGCACTAGCTTATTCTCCCATACGCCAAAAAATCATTATTTCGCCGATTTTTAAAATTTTCAAAAAAGTCATACCAAAACTTTCCAAGACTGAGCGTGAAGCTATTGATGCGGGTACCGTGTGGTGGGATGCGGAAATTTTTTCAGGCAAACCCGATTGGAAAGCTTTAGGCAATTATAAGGATCCCCAGTTGACTAATGAAGAACAGGCATTTTTAGATGGCCCTGTAGAAGAGTTGTGTAAAATGATTAACGACTGGGAAGTTGTTCACAAAACGCACGATTTATCACCGCAAACATGGGCGTATTTAAAGAAACACCGTTTTTTTGCCATGATTATTAAAAAAGAATACGGTGGATTGGCGTTTTCGAACCACGCTCACGCCAAAATAGTGGGCAAGATTGCCAGCCGCAGTTTAACAGCGGCGATAACTGTTATGGTGCCCAATTCATTAGGCCTGGGGGAATTGCTGCAACATTATGGCACCCAAAAACAACGCGATTATTACCTGCCGCGTTTGGCTGATGGGACGGATGTCCCTTGCTTTGCCCTGACCAGTCCGTACGCTGGTTCAGATGCCGGTGCTATCCCTGATTACGGTGTTATCGAACACGGTGATTATACTGACCCGCGCACCGGAGAGCACCACAAAAACGTGCTTGGTATTCGTCTCTCGTTTGAAAAACGCTGGATAACGTTGGGGCCGATTGCTACTGTCTTTGGCTTGGCATTCCATCTAAAAGACCCAAATCATTTACTTGGTGATACAGAAAACATTGGCATTACTTGTGCACTTTTACCCAAAGGTACAAAAGGCTTAATGCATGAACGCCGCCATTACCCTAACAATTCACCCTTCCAAAACGGGCCGGTGTGGGGTAAAGATGTCTTTATCCCCCTTGAATGGATTATTGGTGGCGTAGATTACGCCGGACAAGGCTGGCGTATGTTGATAGAATGCCTCTCCATCGGGCGTTGTATTTCTCTACCTGCGTTAGCCGTTGCCTCCGGTAAGTTAGCCAGTTATACCACTGCCGCTTACGTTGGCATACGCCACCAATTTGGTTTGCCGTTGGGTCGTTTTGAAGGTGTTGATGAGGCAGTGGCACGTATCGGTGGTTATACTTATCAAATGGAGGCCGCACAAAATCTTGCGGTAATTGGCTTGGACAGTGGTGAAAAACCATCAGTTATTTCCGCTATTGTTAAGTATCAAAACACTGAGCGCATGCGCCAATGCCTTAATGATGCCATGGATGTTGTTGGTGGGCGTGCGGTTGTTACCGGTCCGCGTAATTTCCTTGCCTCAAGTTACAACACCATTCCGGTTGCCATCACCGTTGAAGGTGCCAATATACTCACGCGTTCACTGATGATTTTTGGTCAGGGTGCATTTCGCTGTCATCGTTATATATTGGATGAAATTTATGCCTTTGCCGAAAATGATTTGCAGAAGTTTGACAAAGCCTTCTGCGCTCATGTTAAGCAGTCTCTTCGCAACACGGCCCGCAGTATTATATTGGGTGTCACTAACGGGTTGAGCACAGATGCTCCCGCACATGCCGGAGAATTAAAGCGTTACTACCAACAAATTAACAGGCTTTCCTCGGCGTTTGCCATCAGTGCCGATATGGCAATGGCCAGTTTAGGTGCTAGCCTGAAATTTAAAGAGAAACTGTCGGCGCGTTTAGGTGATGCTTTTGCTAACTTATATATTGCCAGTGCCGTGTTAAAGCACTATCAGTCACAAGGAGCGAATGCCGATGATTTGCCGTTTGCCAAGTGGGCGGTGGAAAAAGCGCTATTTGATACCGAAACGGCTTTGGACGGTTTTTTGAAAAACTTGCCTAATCGCCCTATTGCATGGTTATTACGTCGGATTGTTTTCCCCGTCGGACGTCGTTGTCAAGCACCATCGGACGATTTAGGAACAGCTGTCACACGAACAATGATGGATTTCTCCGCGCCGTTGGAGCGTTTAAGCCGTTACATGTATATTCCCGATGGTGACCCATACGATGTCAATGAACCCATCGCGGCACTTAAACCGTCACTGCAGGCCATTCGTGATACTGCTGAATTGGAGAAGAAAGTCCGCAAAGCTGTACGCGCCGGAACACTGAAAGCTTACGACTCACTTGAGTGTTTAGCCGAAGCCATTGAGGAAAAACTTATCACCAAGGCAGAGTGTGAACAAATGATTGCAGCACGCCGTTTGATGCGTGTGGTTATTACGGTTGATGACTTTGATATGGAGCTAAAAGAGCATAATCACGATTTATTCAAGCGCATGATATTTTTAGCCTCCTAGGCCAAGTCGGACAAATAAAGCTCGCACGGAATATCAGCACACGCCATGGGTGATTCTGGCAACTAACAAATGCCGGGGACCCCGGATCAGAATGACGGTACATTATTTGAAAAATTGGCATCGTTTATTGAAAATACCTTTGGGGGTGCTGGTGCGACTGTAATTTTTTATTATCAACCAATGTGATTAAGCTGAAAAATTGTTATGAAACCGTTGAAACAAGTTGCAGTATTTAGTGCAGGTGTGATGGAGCGTAAGTTGCTGCCCGTCTTGCCAATGCTATATTTCCGTTAAACTTTTGATTTGGCCTCTAAACGCAATGCCATAAAACGCATTGCCATGCCGTCAAATAATACCAATTCAGGGACTATTTCACCCAAATGTGGTTGTAGTATCACACGAATCACTTGCATCGCCTGATAAGCCCCTATTAGCCCAACAGCCACTGTCATAACCCCATTTTGAGAACAGCTTTCAGTAGTAGAGTGCTGTGAAAATACGGTTTGCAAACTTAAAAAATCAGATTGGGGTAGCCGTGTGTACAAATACCCTTCACCTCGGGAAACAGAAGCATGCACCAAAGGTAGGTGAAATTTCTCTGCTGCTTCATCTAGTTGATATGACAATTCTAAATTATCACCCGCATCGACCAGTAATAAGTTATCAACCCCAATTTCTTGCACAATCTTTTTTACTAACAAATAATTAAATTTTTCAACAACCGCCTGACAGACGTTTTTTTCCAAACGTCGATTAAGCACTTCACACAGAACCTCCGCTTTTGCCTGACCAATATCAGCACGACTGAATAATACTTGTCTTGGCAAATTAGATAACTCAATAATATCATCATCAACGACTATCAACCGCCCAATACCACTACCCACTAAATATTGAGCAACCGTACAACCTAAACCGCCCGCACCAACAATTAACACGGTGCTATCTAGCAACTTTTCCTGCCCTTCAACACCAATATTTGGCATTAAAACCTGTCGGGAATATAGCAATAATTGTTCATCGTTCATCTATTTGCATGCCTAATTGCTTTGGTTATTTAAAAAATTATTAGCCTGCTTTAATCGCTCAGGCGTACCCACATCTAACCATTGACCTAAATAGTGCTCAGCTGTCGCCTCACCATTGACAATCGACTTATGAAAGAGAGGAGCAATAGGGAAAAACCCTGCCTGACAACCTGAAAAAATCACTGGATTTATCACGCTAATACCTGAAAAAGTTAGCTGCTCCCCTACAATTAATTGATTAGCACAGATTGAAAAATCACCTTTTTCTTTAAAAGACGGCGTGTTCACTAAAACTAAGTGAATACCTGTTGGCGATTTCGATTTTAATTGCTCGTAGGGATAATCACAAAAGATATCAGCATTAACCAAGACAAAAGGCTCATCGCCTAACAATGGCAAAGCCTGAAAAACCCCACCACCTGTTTCCAAACCTTCCTGTGGCTCTAATGAATAGTCAATAGTGACTCCATACCGGCGACCATCCCCTAAATAGTCTGAAATCTTTTTACCTAAATAGCCTAAATTGATTACCAGCTCTTTAAAACCCGCCCTTTCAAGACGAATAATTTGCCATTCAATAAGGCGATAATCACCCACTTTCAACAAGGGTTTTGGTGTTTTTTCGGTTAAAACCCCCATACGTTTACCACGACCAGCAGCAAGAATCATCGCTTTCATCAGGTTTTCTCTGCAGACAAACGAACGTGTAACTTATCACCTAATCGTTTAAATAATGGCAGTACAGACTGCAGCTCCACATATTTCTCTAATACTTCTCGTGCATAATTGTAAACTAGCGGTAAATCTTGCAAATATTCATGTTTCCCATCACGCAAACTTAAACGAGAAAAAATACCCAACACCTTAAGATGACGCTGCAAACCCATAAAATCAAAGGCACGTTCAAAACAATCAATATCTTGAAAATACAATTCATGCCCAACTAATTGGATATAATACTTTTCAAGGTAGTTTCGTACCGTCATTCTGGGATAGCGAATATAGCAATCTTTCAACAGTGAAACCAAATCATAGGTTATTGGACCCAATACGGCATCTTGAAAATCTATCACACCAAGTTTACGCTCATCAACTTTCATCAAATTTCGACAATGATAATCACGATGAACCCAAACCTGTGGCTGATTAAGGGCTGAATCAATCAATATTCGATAAAGTTGCTGCAATTGCTCCTCTTCTTGTGAGGTCAATTTTTCTTGTAAAAATGCAGTAATAAACCACTCGGGAAATAGAGACATTTCTTGCAATAGTAATTCATCACTATATTCAGGCAATTCTAGCAGATGCTGTCCACCTTGGTTTTGTAACGTTAGTAACGTATCTAAACAGACGGGCAGCCAATCATCAGGCTTTTCTGTTAGCAAAGACTGTAGCGGTTGGTCACCAAAATCAGATAACAACAAATAGCCATTCTCTAAGTCGCTATCAATAATTTCCGGGACATTAATGCCCGCTTGGGCAAATGCCATAGCTACCTGAACGAACAATTCGGCATTCTCATGCGATGGCGGTGCATCCATAACAATGTAACTAACACGATTTTGGTAAACACGAAAATAGCGACGAAAACTGGCATCACCCGCCACCATCGTTAAATCACAATAACTAGGTAAATTATCCTGTAAAAATATCTCTAATGTTTTTCTCATTGCGCAATTATAAACGATAAGGTTAAAAGGTTAAAAATAAAAAATGCTACCGTTAAGTAGCATTTTTAAATAAACCAACTTACTAGAATAGTAAAATATTTAATATCAAAGTTCCTTTGTTTCTAATAAAAAATTCACCACTTCAAACAGATGTTCAGGTGTTGTTAAAGTCACAGCATATCTACCATTAACTAACACCGTTGGCACGCCAGAAAATCCCGTTTGTAGCCATGATTTCCTAGCCTGCTTTTCTTTACTTTTGACCTGTAGAGAATCCCATGCCTTTTCAACAACAGATTTCTCAAGTCCCCTATCAACCATAAAATTAATCACTTTATCTTTAGAGACCATTAAACGTCGATTTCCTTCATCGTGAATAGCCCCGAAAAACGCCAGGTCAAAATCATGTCCTAGCTTTAATTTTTCGGCCACCATTTTGACATGAGCAACAAAATCCCATGTCCCACCAAAGGCCGGTATTTGATAGAATGCAACCTCCTCAGGTTTTTCTTTTTCCCAAGCAATAAAAGGTTCATGAAGACCATAACAATGCGGACAGGAATAAGAAAAAAACTCAATCACTTCTTTTTGACCAGATTTTTGTAACGGCAAAGGATTTTGTAAAACGTGATAATCTTTTCCTTCTAAAAACCTCAGCTGAGCCACGGCTACTTGAGAAAAGAAAGTTATTAATAATAAAAACATCGGAAAAATGATTTTCTTCATCGAAAACGCTCCCTAAAATAAAACCTAAAAATAAAGCTATTTAACTACTGTAATCTAAGGATAACAGCCTAACACAAAAAAACTGTTTCGACTCAATTAAAAGCAAAAACCACCATCCCAGAAAAACCAGGATAATGGTTTAGTATCGAAAGCACCAAAATTAATTTTAAATAAATAAAATACAGTTAAGGTTGTAACCCTTGAATAACATTTGCTAAAGCTTCAATATCTTTATCAGTCAACTTACCCGCATTATCACGCATCATTCGACCATTGTCGTTGTCTCGATAAGTCAGAGCAGCTACATTTACCGTGGACGCCTGATTATGGATATTTGCACCTAAATTGAAATCTTTAAGCTGCTTAGTCACGTATTTCGCATACTGACCCGACAAAGCAGGATAAGCCGAAGGTGAAACGCCACGACCAGCAGGTCCATGACAGGCGGTACATGCGGTAATGCCACGTTCAAGGTCACCCCCACGATAAAGCTGCTCACCATGCTTTAACAATGATTCGGCAACTTCTGCATCCTTAGGCATCATCGCTGTGTCATACTTCGGTTTTTGTTGGCTGAAGTAAACAGCCAAATCCGCCATATCTTGCTCATTCAGTGCTGCAACTTGACCCGCCATCACAGGGTCCTTACGAGCCCCCGATTTAAAATCAGTTAACTGCTTAAAAATATACTTCTCGCCTTGACCTGCCAAACGAGGCCAATCAGGATTGACACCTGTCCCTCCTACACCATGACAAGCAGTACAAACAGCAGACTTTGTTTCTCCAGCTTTTGCATCACCTTTTATGTTCTCGTTTGCGACGCCAAACGACGTTGCCCCTAATACCAATGATAATATAATAATATTTTTCATAATGAAGTGTCTTCCTTTATGATGTAATATGTATAACTACTTATTT
>PDWI01005495.1_pt1 | contig 16337 bp, 12 predicted proteins | sample 1430891 | NCBI WGS metagenome assembly PDWI01 (sample SAMN01162508, study PRJNA174530) | Oral metagenome, whole genome shotgun sequencing project. | biome: Marine environment; feature: Marine mammal; material: Swab sample of the gingival sulcus; isolation source: swab sample of gingival sulcus...
TGGAGGGAAAAGGTAGAGACGCAATGGATTGCATCTCTATGATACACGTAACTGATTAACAGTCAATAACATACAGGTGTAAAAATCACCCGTAAAAAAAGGAGCAGGTAGTTGGTTTTCAAGATAATACAAGAATATATTCAATCTCCCTACCCCTCTTCTCCAATAGGGAATTATTGCATCTCCGCCCTACCCTAATCACAAAAAAAAGACCTGAACAGATTTTAGAAATCTGTCAGGTCTGAAAGTTTTTTATAATTAATTTATATTTTTTCGGATACAAAAAGTTCAGGAAGAAACTTACGATAACTAATATTCAAACCTTTACAATAACTCATTAATTCATCTAATGTAGCATTATACTTATTCGTTTCAATGAGTAAAATAGTATTCTCATTTAAACCTGTATGTGTGATTTTATATTGCATTGAGACGTTTGATTTATCTTGTATTGATAATTCTTTTAATTCCCTAATTGGCAAATTTTGCAACTCAAAATCATTTTCGAGATACTCATCTGTCGCCGTAACATCAGATTTTCCTTTCAATAAAGACTCGCCAATTATATTTGCCTTTATATCTGCAACATTTAACGACTGTATAAAATCATCCTGCTTTTCAGGTGTCTCGTATGTAAAGTTATTATTTTTCATCACTCTCACTAAATGCTGTTATAACAATAATATTTTTATGCTCATCTAATCTGAAAACAACGGATAAGTTTTCTGATTTATTTCTTAGATTATCATTTTTTTGAATAGGAAAGACAATGTAGAGACGCCCTAGTAGGGCGTCTCTACAATATACACAACTAACTAACAATCAACAACATACACACCCCAAAAAAAACAAAAATGTTAATTTTCAAGACATGCTAATGTCTATTCAATCTCCCTAACCCTCTTCTCCAAGAGGGAATTATTGCATCTCTACCCTACCCCTTATCACAAAAAAAAGACCTGAACAGATTTTAGAAATCTGTCAGGTCTGATGAGAAAATTCACAGAGTAAAGACACTATGAATTGTGCCTCTACTTATTTTTTGATGATTTTTTCGTATACAACTTTACCGTCGGTGGTTTCTATTTTTGCAAAATATAAGCCTGCATTTAATTTTTGCATACTGATTTGATAAGCATTTGTTACCAATACTTCTACACCTTGTATATTATATATAGTTACATTTTGCAATTTGGCATCGTTTAGATTTAATGTAACGTAGTCGGTTGTGGGGTTCGGGAATATTACAATGTTACCGGCTTCAATGCCTTGTACTGCTGTTGGATCTTCGGGGTCTTCGTTTGAGCATTCGGTAGTAGTGTATTCTGCGGTTTCGTCTTTACACCAGCCTTCGCCACCTGCTATGTTTTCAGGACAAGGTAATGTTGCAGGGTCAAATCCTTCATCGTGTTTTATACATTTTAAATCAGGGTTGTTATATAATTTCATTCTTGTCATATTGGCGTTGTTGCCGTTAGCTACATTTGCATATACCAATTTAGCATTCCAAGCATTTAGCAGGTAAAGTTTTGGGTTGTTTGAAACATCTATTGAGTCTATTTCTGTATCGTGTATAGCTAAGGTAAGCAAATTTACACATTTAGAAACATCAAGTTTTTTAAGTTTGGTTTCTTCGGCGGCTAAGAGTTGTAGTTTTGTATTATTACTTACGTCTATTTCAATTATTTCATTGTTGTAGAACCATAGACGCTCTAAATTTACATTGTTTGAAACATCTAATTTTTGAAGTTTGTTGTCGGTTACTCCCAAGCGTTTTAAGGCTACATTTTCGCTTACGTCTATACCGTCTATTTTGTTGAAGTTGCAGTTAAGACGTTCCAATTTTTTGTTGGCAGAGAAGTCTAATGTTCCCGTTAAATTATTGTAAACGAGGTTTATGCGATTAACATTTACAAAGGCTTCTAAACCTTCTATGCTTGTGATACTTTTACTTCCAAGGTTTAAGTATCCCTCAAAGTCTTCGGCTTCTTTTTTTGAGATTTTACCGTCTTCGTTGTCATCTATAACAGGGATATGAGCAAGCAATGCGGCTTTAAGATTTTCGTCGGGAATGTTTACAAATTCGTCTTCTTGTGCTGATAGAATGCTAAAGCTAAACAGCATAATTAGGATTGATAATAAGAAATGTTTTTTCATGTCGTTAATTTTAATATTTATTATTTGGGTTATTTACTAAATTTCTTTTCGTAATCTGGCTACAAGTATTCCGAGTTGTTCACGGTATTTTGCCACTGTGCGTCTTGCAATGTCGTAGCCTTTTTCTTTTAGCATTTCGGCAAGTTTTTCGTCGGTGTAAGGTTTTGATTTGTCCTCTTTGTCGATACATTCTTGCAGTATCAGTTTTATTTCGCGTGTCGAAACTTCTTTGCCGTCGAGGGTTTTCATGGCTTCTGAGAAGAAATATTTTAGTGGAAATATTCCGAAATGTGTTTGGATATATTTGCTACTTGCCACACGCGATATTGTTGATATATCCAAATTTGTAATCTCTGATATATCCTTCAAAATCATTGGTTTAAGTTGCCTTTCATCGCCATTTTTGAAATACTCTTTTTGGAATTGCAATATTGCATTCATGGTAACGAGCAGGGTATTGCGTCGTTGTTTTACTGCTTCGATAAACCATTTTGCCGAGTCTAATTTTTGCTTTATAAATCCAACGGTGTTTTTGTCTTCTTTGCTCATTTCGGTTTTGTTGTTTTTGTAACCTTTGAGCATATCGGAATAAGTATCATTGATTCGCAAATCGGGTGCGTTGGATGAATTTAGCGATATTACCGGCTCGCCGTCTTGTATTTTCAAAACAAAATCGGGGGTTATCTGTGCGATGTTGTCCGACGAATTATTGGAAAGTGAACTGCCCGGCTTGGGGTTTAGTTTCATTATTTGAGCGACGGCACTTTTCAGTTGTTCATCATTTATGCCTACTTTCTGTTTTATTTTTGAATAGTGTTTTTTTGAAAATTCATCAAACAGATTTTCAGTTATTTCAATCGCATGATTTATAGCTTCTTTGTTTTTGTTGGGCAAATTGGCTTTTCGATGCAACTGCAAGCTGAGGCATTCTTGAAGATTGGCGGCGGCAATCCCGGGTGGGTCAAAGTTTTTTATTTTGGTTAATATCCCTTCCAGAACCTCCACCTTTGTATATATGTTCATGGTAAGAGCCAAGTCATTTACGATTGACCTTACGTCTCTACGCAGGTAGCCGTCTTCGTCAATATTGCCTATAAGGTATCGGGCTAATGGTTTTTCGTCTTCGTCAAAATCTCGCAGGGTCATTTGATTTTTGAGATATTCTTGCAACCCGGGCCCTTGTGAGAATGGTATATCAACGTGTTTGTCGTCTCTGGAATGGTTGTTGGTTTTTAGTTTGTATGATGATGTTTCGTCGTCTTCGATATAGTCATCTACCGAAAACTCGTCGTCATTATCGTTGTTTGGTTCTTGCTCATTCTGAGTTTGTTCCGGATATTCGTCGTACTCTTTTGTTTCTTCTTCTAATACAGGGTTTTCTTCAAGTTCTTTTTTTATTCTTTGCTCTAACTCTAATGTAGGAAGCTCCAACAATTTTATCAACTGAATTTGTTGGGGTGATAGTTTTTGAAGTAATTTTAATTTTAATTTTTGATTTATCATTTCCTATATTTAAGAAGTGCAAAGTTATAATAAATTTAACTAAACTTTACTTTAATAACGCTATTTTGCTCTCAATAGTTTATCTTTATCTAAATTGTTTCAAAAATCTGAGGTCGTTTGTGAAATAATGTCTTAAATCTTTCACGCCATATTTCAGCATTGCTATTCTTTCGATGCCCATTCCAAAAGCAAAACCGGTGTATTTAGTGCTGTCAATTCCGTTGCTTTCCAATACATTAGGATTTATCATTCCGCAACCCAATATTTCCAACCAGCCTGTGTGTTTGCAGACTTTGCATCCGTCGTTGTTGCATAACATGCAGGATACATCAACCTCTGCCGACGGCTCGGTGAAGGGGAAGTATGAGGGGCGAAGTCTTATCTTTACATCTTTGCCAAACATCTCTTGCACAAAGTATAAGAGGCTCTGTTTCAAATCGGCGAACGATACATTTTCATCAATGTACAAGCCTTCTATTTGGTGGAATATGCAGTGAGCCCTTGCCGATATTGCCTCATTGCGGAATACTCTTCCGGGCGAGATTGTTCTGATAGGCGGTTTTTGATTGTCCATCACTCTCACTTGCACCGATGAGGTATGCGTGCGAAGTAATATATCAGGGTCTTTCTCAATGAAGAATGTATCTTGCATATCTCTGGCGGGATGCTCCGGCGGAAAGTTCAATTTCGAGAAAACATGTTGGTCGTCCTCTATCTCAGGACCTTCGGAAATATTGTATCCCAATCGGGCAAAGATTTCAGTTATCTCATTCCTAATGAGCGATATAGGATGACGACTTCCTAAATGGGTGTCGCTATATGGTAAGCTCAGGTCTATGTCTTGGGTATTGTTTTGAGCTTTGCTGAGTTCTTTTTTTTGTGCTTCTATCTTTTGGGTAACTGTTTTTTTGAGTTCGTTTAACAGTTGTCCGTATTCTTTTTTATGTTCGTTGGCTACGTCTTTGAATTGTTTAAACAAATCTGTTAATAGCCCGTTTTTTTTCGATAAAAATTTTATTCTAAATTTCTCTAATTCGTCTAAATTGTTTGCACCAAATTCTTTAACTTCCGTTAAATGGCTTTTTATTTGTTTTAATATATCCATGTGAATATTTCTTTTTTTTATGATTTTGCCTAATTGTAATTTTTGAAATTCAAATGCAAATTTACAATTTATAAAGCAAATTGCTAATTTTTTTTTATAATTACACAATGAACTCATTTAAATTTGAATTATTTTTGTAGAATTATTATTAAAAAATAGCTTTGTGGTTTAGCCCTTATGCTGAATTATTGAATATGAAGATTTTGAACAGACGTTTTATTTTATACTTCATGGCATTTTTGCCGTGGATTATGTTTTATCAATGTGCTCAAATAGGACCTCTTTCGGGTGGGCTTAAAGACACAATTCCGCCGGCAGTATTGCGAGGCAATCCCAAGCTGTACAGCCTGAATGTCAAGCCCAAACACTTGGATATCCTTTTTGATGAGTTTATAGTTTTGGATGATATGAAATCAAAATTTTACTCGTCGCCGCCGTTGCAAAAATATCCAAAGTTTAACTTAAAGGGCAAAAAATTAAATATAAATTTTAACGAAGAATTGCGAGATGATGTTACTTATTTCTTTAATTTCGGTTCGGCGATAAAAGACTATCGCGAAGGGAATTACATGAATAATTTTTCTTATGTTTTCTCAACGGGCAACAAAATTGACAGCATGCGTATTGCAGGGCGATTGTTACGTGCCGATAACTTAATGCCCGAACAGTCAATGAGTATCATGCTGTATAACTCATTCGCCGACTCGGTGTTTTCATTGGAGCAACCAACTTATTATGCAGTTACCGACAGTAATGGTTTTTTTTCGATACCTTATATAAAGGCGGGAAAATACAAACTTGCCGCTCTGCGAGACAATGATGCCAACCTCTTATTTAACCTGCCCAACGAAACTCTGGCTTTTTACGACAAGCTGATAACACCAACTTTAAAAGTTGAAACAGAGATAGATACCCTTAAAGCAGGCAGTATAACCGATGCCGGAGACACCCTAAAAACCGACAGTATTTTTAGTTATAAAAATTACATCTACTCGCCTGATGATATTGTTTTGCTGTCTTTCGAGGAAGACCATGAAAAGCAATATGTAAAAAGCAATAAGCGACCTGTTCCGGGCAAGTTGGAGATAAAATACAACATTCCGCCGACAAAGGTTGCCATGAGTTTTCCGCAAAATGACATAAAACCTAACGATACCTCAATGCAGTATATCGACACCTCGAAAACTCAAATTATATGGATTAAAAAATCGGAGGTCTACCGTCAAGATAGTTTGTATTTGCACGTAAATTATCCGTCGTTGGATTCGGCAGGCAATATAAAAACTCGGATTGATACTTTGCTTTTCACGAAAAAACAATTCCTTAATGATACTTCCAAGACTAAGAATTACTACAGCTATGAGCTTGAAAAACAGATAGGTATATTTGAAAATCAAGTTATAAAATTCAATGCACCGCTCAAAAAAATAGATACCTCAAAAATAAAATTCGTGCAACTTATTGACACTGCGGTGGGCGATGCTCGCAAGCAAGAAATTTTACTTGCCCAACGTCCGCAAGCTGATTTATTGATATTTAAGTTTAGTCGCAAGGTTGATGATTTTGCAATATTCTCGAAGCAAGTTGTGTTTCCGTGTAACCCTCAGCACAATGCCGAGGCAGATTCGTTTTGGTGCAAACTAAGTCCCGAGCAAGCTCGCCAAGATACTCTTTCTCTGGACATTCATTTTGATAATGATTATTTTTTCTCACAAAAACAAAAGCTCCACGAAAATATCGAAATGAGCTACACACCACAAAGTATCAACAATGTGAAGCGTCCGAACCGCATAAATTATATGATAGAATTTGCGAAAAAGCCTGCCGATAAATTTTCATTGTTTGATGCCAACAACGAAAAATCGGTAAACTTTAAAATCGACAGCGTAAAACACGAGCGATATTTCTACATCAGTTTTTTGGATTCGTTGCAAACAAACACCGACACGCTTTTCTTGGATTTAACAACCAAAGATTATCCGCTTCCAAACAATGAAGTGAAAGATTTTAAAGTGAGAATAAAGGCAATCTACCAGCCTAAAAAGCAGATGGTAAAACGCATATCAAGAATCTCTAAATCAAAGTTTTATATATTGTTCAACAAACCAATTGCCGACAGCAAGGTAAAGGTTTATGACAATACAAACAAAATCATAGAACCCAAGAGCATAGAAGAGGACTCGCTATATTTTGAAAATAAAAAATGGGCAGGTCTTGATACTTTAAAGTTAAAAGTTACGTTCTTAGATGAATATAAAAAGTTAAAGACCAAATCTTTTGCATTGCAGGTTGCCATAAAAAAGAAAAAAATAAAAAGACGCTCGCAATCTCACAGCAAAGAATTTGAAAAATTACAGCAAGTAACAATAGAAAAACAGCTACCTTTCGCAATAGAAAAAGATGCCGATAAAAAACTGATTTACAAGCTAAAAGCAAATTTAAAACCAAACAGCAAATACACCCTAAAAGCCGACAGCTCCGCATTTACCGATATTTTTGACAGAATAAACAAAGAACAAGAAAACACCTTTAATGTAGAAGGTGTGGATTATTACGGAAATTTAGAAATCAAGTTTATAAACATCGGGAATATATGCCGTGAAACCTTTTATAATGAGATAGTTAAAAAGCCAAAAGGTTACAACAAAATCACCGAAGGAAAATTAATAGTGCAAATATTAACCACAGACAAAGAGCTATACAAAGAAATAGCAATAACGCAAGACACAACCATAAAAATAGATAAAATAAAACCTCAGAAGTACATAATAAAGTCCTTTTATGACAAAAACAACGACGGCAAATGGAATACCGGAAATTACTACAAAAAACAACAACCCGAAAGAGTAATTTTCCTGCCAAAAACAATAAACATAAAATCAGGCTGGTCGTTTAAATACGATTGGTACATAAACTTCAACGGAAAAGGAATTATAAAATGAAAAAACAACGCAAAAACAAAAAATCTAAAATAAATACCATAAGGGAGCTTGTGATAAAAACCCTTAAAGCTAATGCCGGAAAAGAATTTAACTACAAACAAGTATCCGCAAAACTATCCATCAAAAATGAGGAAAAACGCAAATTAATTAACACTTTGTTAATAGAATTAGCCCGGCAGGAAATAATAGAAGAAACGGAAATCGGCAAGTACAAATTCAAACCATATAAACAAGAAATAATCGGAAAACTACACATCGTAACTTCCGGAATTGGCTTTGTGGAAGTAGAGGAATTAACCGATGATATTTTCATAAGTCGAGAGAAACTAAAAGGTGCTTTAAACGGCGACACCGTGAAGGTAAAACTACTCACTAATTACAACGCCAAAAACCGCAAAAAAGAGGGCAAGGTAATTGAGATAATTAAAAGAGCCAAAGACCATTTCATAGGTATTGTTACGATAAATCAAAACTTCGCATTCTTAGAGCCAACCGAATCAAATGTGCCGTTTGATATCTTCATTCCGAAAAGCAAAATTAATGGTGCGAAACAAGGGGATAAAGCAATAGCAAAAATCACGAGTTACAGTAGCAGTAAAAAAAATCCAGAAGGAATAATCACCGAAGTTCTTGGCAAACCTCTAACCAATAATGTTGAGATGCATGCCATACTTGCCGAGTTCGGATTGCCTCGCCAATACCCGCAAGAGGCTATCGACGAAGCCGAAAAAATCCCCGACGAAATCACACAAGAGGAAATAGGCAAACGCAAAGATTTCAGAAATACAACCACCTTTACAATAGACCCCCATAATGCCAAAGACTTCGACGATGCCATATCGTTCAAAAAACTTCAAAACCAAAATTACCAAATTGGCGTACACATAGCCGACGTATCGCACTACATAACGCCAAATTCCATCATCGACCAAGAGGCATACAGCCGAGCCACATCAATATATCTGCCCGACAGAACCGTGCCGATGCTACCCGAACGCCTCTCGAACTTCATCTGCTCGCTTCGCCCCAACGAAGACAAATTATGCTACTCGATAGTCTTTGAGATTTCACCACAAGCAGAAATCATAAATCAATGGATAGGAAGAACCATAATCAACTCTGACAGAAGGTTTACCTACAAGCAAGCACAGAAAATAATCGACTCGCAAGAAGGTGAATACGCCAACGAAATCACCGAGCTGAATAATATTGCAATGGCTCTGCGAAAAAACAGATTTAAGAACGGAGCAATAGATTTTGAACGCTCGGAGATGGGGTTCAAATTAGACAAAAACGGCAAGCCTCTGGAAATCGTAATCAAGCAAACCGACCAAGCTCATCAGCTTATCGAAGAGCTTATGCTATTGGCAAATAAAAGAATTGCCGAGTTCATAGCAAAAAAAGACGGCGGAAAATACAAGCAAAGTTTCGTTTACAGAATACACGAAGACCCCGACCCCGAAAAACTTAACGCATTTTTTGAGTTTGCCAACAAATTGGGTTACGACTATCACCCAAACAACAATCAAAATCCTGCCACCAAACTAAACAACTTCCTTAAAGAAGTCAAGGGCAGTGAATTGCAAAACATCATAGAATTAATGGCAGTGCAATCGATGGCAAAAGCTCGTTACACCACCCAAAATTGCGGACACTTTGGCTTGGCATTCCCCTACTACACCCACTTCACCTCCCCTATCAGAAGGTATCCTGACCTAATGGTACACAGGCTATTAACGGAATATCTCAAAAATGAAAAACCCGAGGACAACATCTTGTTGGAAGAAAAATGTAAGCATTCTTTGGAGCAAGAAACGCTGTCGGTAAACGCCGAACGAGCCGCCATAAAATACAAGCAAATTGAATTTTTGCAAGACAAATTAGGCTACGAATTTGATGCCACCATAATCAATGTTACCAACTCGGGCATGTACATTGCACTTACAGAAAACAGCATCGAAGGCTTCATCTCGGCAAAAAACATGACCGACGATTATTACGAATATATAGAAAGTGAGTACTGCTTATTGGGCAATCGCACCAATCGCAAATACACCATCGGCGACAAAGTCAGAGTACAACTAATAAAGGCGGACTTGCTAAGAAGATATTTAGATTTTCAAATTATTTAGAAAAACTCAAACGAAAAAAAGTCTGAAAACGGAAGTTACAAAATTAAAATCTTGCTTCCGCATTCAGACTTTTCACCTAAATTAAATCACTGAATTTAAACTTATTACATCAAGCTCAAATTAATTATTAACATCAATATTTTGACTATCAACATAACTGTAAGATGGGCAAGGCACTACGCCCGGTCTTCTCGCATTGCATGAACTTATGAACAATGCCACGAATATTGACAGAAATATTATTGCAAATACTTTTTTCATTTTAATACTTTTTTAAAATTCATATAAAATGTAAAGTACAAAAAACACGCCAAAGTAAAAATACGGCTTAATGAGCCTCCAACCAATTTTTGCCCTCGCCAACATCCACCTTTAAAGTTACTGAAAGTTTGGCGGCATTTTCCATAGCATCCGATATCATGGTTTTCATTTCATCTCGCTCATTAACAGGCACATCAAATAGCAGTTCGTCGTGAATTTGAACCAGCATTTTGCTTTTTAAACCTCGCTCCTTAATCTGTTTGCTACATTCCAACATCGCCATTTTTATTATATCAGAGGCAGTGCCTTGGATGGGCGTGTTAATGGCATTTCGCTCATCGTTGCTTCTGTAAAGGCTGTTCGAGGAATTTATATTTTTCAGCGTACGCCTGCGTCCAAACAGTGTTCGCACAGAATTTTCCTGTTGGGCTTGTTTGATAACCGCATTCATATACTCCTTAACTTTCGGGTAACTTTCAAAATAACCGTCAATCAAACTCTTTGCCTCGGTGCGAGAAATATTGAGATTTTGCGACAATCCAAATGCAGAAATTCCGTATATTATCCCGAAGTTTGCCGACTTGGCTTTGCTTCGCATTTCGCCGGTTACTTCCTCGGGGCTTACCTTGAATACTTTTGCCGCAGTTGCCCTGTGAATATCCTCATTATTTTGAAATGCTTTTATCATATTTTCATCTTGGCTCAGATGTGCCATTAGCCTGAGTTCTATCTGAGAATAGTCGGCAGAAATTAAAATATTATTCTCGTTGCTTGCCACAAAAGCCTCTCTTATTCTCTGCCCTTCGGTGGTGCGAATTGGAATATTTTGCAGGTTAGGATTGCTTGAACTTAACCGCCCCGTACTCACAATCGCTTGGTTGAATGTAGTATGCAGATTTCCGGTGTTTGGGTCTATTAATTTTGGCAAAGCCTTCACATAAGTATTTAAAAGTTTCATGTTAGAGCGATAATCCAAAATCAATGATATTATTTCATGTTTATGCTCCAATTTAAGAAGCTCTTTTTCGCCTGTGGCATATTGCTTGGTTTTCGTCAGCTTCGGATTGTCGGATATTTTAAGTTGCTCAAACAAAATTACGCCAAGTTGCTTTGACGATGAAATATTAAAACTACTGCCTGCCAACTCATATATTTTGCTTTCGGTTTGCTTGATTTTTTCAATTAATTCCGTTTCATAATTTTTAAGGTGTGGAATGTCTATTTTAATGCCATTGTTTTCCATTTCCATCAACACCTTTATCAATGGGAACTCTATTTTGTGAGCAATTTCCCAAAGATTATTTTTCTTCAATTCCTCTTGCAATACGCCTTTCAGTTGAAATGTAAGGTCGGCATCTTCGCAGGCATAAACCGATATTTTTTCCAAAGCAACTTTTCTCATTGCTCCGTCTTTTATGTTTTTGCCGGCTATGTTTTCAATCTCAATGGGTTGATAGTTCAGATATGTTTGCGACAGGCTTGTGAGATTATGTCTGCTGTCGGTATCCACAAGGTAATGAGCTATCATTGTGTCAAATAACTGCCCCTTCACTTCTTGGTTGTAGTTCGACAGCACCAATAAATCATACTTTATATTTTGACCGATTTTTAATATTTGCTCATTTTCAAAAACGGGTTTCAGCAGATTTAAAATTTCCTTTGCAATGTTTTCATCATTGGGAATTGGAATATAAAACGCCTCATTAGCTTTGTAACAAAATGACATGCCCACAAGTTTTGCCTTCCGAGCATCGGCAGAATCGGTTTCTGTATCAAAGCAAAACTCTTCAACCGAATTTAACTTTGCCGCCAACTCCTCAATTTCATAAGGGCTTTCTAATGTTTTATAATTCTGAATATCAGCACTATATTCTTTATATTGGCTCGTTTGCTCTTGCATTGCACTTTCGCCAAACAATGAAGTTTGTTTAGATTGAGTTTCGTTGCCTGCGGTATTTATCTCTTCGGGAATTATTCTTTTTGCCAAAAAGTTAAACTCCAATTTTGCAAATATGCTTTTTAACTTGTCGTAATCAGCCTCTTGCATTTTGTATTCCTCTGCATTGAAATCAACAGGCACATCAATTTTTATTGTTGCAAGTTTTTTGGATAACTCCACAATGTCCTTGCTTTTTTCCACATTTTCTCGTTGCTTGCCTTTCAGCAAAGACGAATTTTTTAATAAGTTTTCAGTAGAGCCGAATTTTGCAATCAACCTTTTAGAAGTCTTTTCGCCAATGCCCGAAATGCCCGGAATATTATCCACTGCATCGCCCCAGATTGCCAATATATCTATCAGTTGTACAGGGTTTTCGATACCATATAATTTACAAATTTCATCCTTGCCCAATAACTCCGTATCCTTATTCCTACGCTTGGGCTTATACATAAATATATTGTCGGAAACAAGCTGTCCGTAATCCTTGTCGGGAGTTACCATAAACACCTTAAAGTTTTCCGCCTCGGCTTTCTTTGCCAATGTGCCTATTGTGTCGTCAGCCTCAAAACCGGCAACCTCAACCACAGGAATTTTCATCGCCGTTAAAATATCCTTAATGTGAGGAACCGCCAAAATTATCTCTTCGGGCGTTTCCTTGCGATTGGCCTTATACTCGGAATATATTTCATTTCGGAAATTTCCGCCCGGCGGGTCAAACACCACGCCAAGATAATCCGGCTTCTCTTTTTGGATTATCTCATATAAGGTGTTGGTAAAACCCAATATCGCCGATGTATTTAATCCCTCCGAATTAAATCTGGGATTTTTCACAAAAGCATAATGAGCCCTGAATATCAAAGCAAAAGCATCTATTAGAAATAACTTCTTATCGTCTGAAAATTTTTCTGTAAGCATAGGTTGTTGAAGTTTATTATTTTAAATTTGGTCGTCGGCATACCATTCCGCAAACGAAGTCTCAGTTTCATAAAGTCGCACGCTAAACAACATTATGCCCTCGGGCAACTCGCGTTGTATTATCTCGGCAAACTTAGCCACCATGTTCTCGCAAGTAGGCTGATAATCAGTTACAAAAAATCTTTCAAACATTTCATTGCTGAAATTTAAGCCAGTTAAATCTGTCCTTTTATTAACAATTAAAGCATGGTCATAAACATCAACAATATTGTTTTTCACAATTCTTTTCAAATCGCCAAAATCAAGCACCATACCATTTTTCACATTGTTAGGGTCATTGATAGGCTCACCTTTTATAGTTACAAACATCTTATAACTATGCCCGTGTATATTTTTACATTTGCCGTCATACCCCAAAAGTGCATGAGCCGCTTCAAAATTAAATTGCTTCGATACTCTTATCATAATGTATATTTTTTTGCGAATTATTAAGCCTCCAAAATTAAGAAAAATACCCCAAACAATAAACATATCAACCAAAATATTTATATTCGAACAAAAATTTAATATTTTTTGAAAAAATTTATCATTAATGATTGTATATCTGTAAAATAGTATTATTTTTGCACACTTAAAGTTGCCATCTCATCGTGGCAACAGGTAATTTTATTAATTAAAAAAGCTAAAAACAGTGGATACATTAAGTTACAAGACTGTTTCAGGAAACAAAGAAACAGCTAAAAAAGAATGGCTTTTAATCGACGCTGAAGGCGAAATCGTAGGACGTTTGGCATCAAGAATTGCGATGCTACTACGTGGCAAACACAAACCCGACTTTACTCCTCATGCCGACATGGGCGACTATGTAGTTGTGGTAAATGCCGACAAAGTAGTATTTACAGGCAAAAAAATGTCAGACAAAGAATACATCACCTATTCAGGCAGACCCGGCGGACAAAAAAGAATTACGCCGAAACAAATGTTAGAGAAAAAACCGGAAGCCATCTTAAAAAACGCAGTAAAAGGAATGCTCCCAAAAAATCGTTTGGGACGTGCAATCATCAAAAACTTGCACCTATTCGCAGGACCTGAACACATACACGGTGCTCAAAAACCTCGAACCATTGATTTAAAAACAATAAAATAACAAAAATTCATGGAAGAAAACTACATCAACACAATAGGACGTAGAAAAACCGCCGTTGCTCGTATTTACCTAAAAGAAGGCACAGGTAAAATAACTGTAAACAAAAAAGACGCAGACGAATACTTTACAGTTCCTGAATTTCAACTAAAAATAAGACAACCCTTAGTTGAACTAAACCTTGAAACAAACTACGACATCAAAGCAAACATAAAAGGTGGCGGATTTAAAGGACAAGCAGAAGCACTAAGATTAGCAATAGCACGTGCATTAGTGAAAATAGATGCAGACTACAAACCCATACTGAAAAAACAAGGATTCCTAGTGCGTGACCCAAGAAAAGTGGAACGTAAAAAACCGGGACAACCAAAAGCAAGGAAAAAATTCCAATTCAGCAAACGTTAAAATTATTTACACATTCGTTATACAACATAATGCAGTTTAGTATCTAAATTATTGAGACCGTAGAAACGCTACTCAATAATTGCTAAAACAGAATGTAAACTTAAAAAAAATCAAAATGCCAAGAACAAATTTTGACGAACTATTAAAAGCAGGAGTACATTTTGGACACCTTAAAAGAAAATGGAACCCCAAAATGGCACCTTATATATTTATGGAGCGAAACGGCATCCATATTATAGACCTAAACAAAACCATCGTAAAATTAGACGAAGCGGCTGCCGCTATAAAACAAATAGCAAAATCAGATAAACAAATATTATTTGTTGCAACAAAAAAACAAGCAAAAGCCATAATAGAAGAAAAAGTTAAACCTACCGGAATGCCTTACATCACAGAGAGATGGACAGGTGGTATGTTAACTAACTTCCGTACCGTAAAAAAAGCCATAAACAAAATGAAAGACTATTCAAAAATGGCTACCGACGGTACTTTCGAACAAATCTCTAAAAGAGAAAGACTACAAATTACCAGGGAAAAAGCTAAACTCGAAAAAAACCTCGGAAGTATAGCACACATGAAAAAACTTCCCGCAGCAATTTTCGTAATTGACGTATTTAAAGAAAAAATAGCTGTAAGAGAAGCTCAAAAACTTGGAATACCTGTGTTTGGTATGGTAGACACAAACTCTTCACCCGAAATCACATTCCCAATACCTTCAAACGATGACGCATCACAATCAATAGACTTGATTATGGATGTAATGATTAAAGCAATGAATGAAGGTATACAAGAACTCAAAGTATACAAAAAAGAGAATAAAGAAGAAAAATCGGAAGAAGAAAGACCAAAAAGAAAATTCCGAGCAAGAAAAAAAAATAATAATTAAGAAAAATATATAAAATGGCTAAAATTACTGCAACAGACGTTGCTAAACTAAGAAAAATGACCGGAGCAGGAATGATGGACTGCAAAAAAGTTCTTCAAGAAGCTGATGGCGATTTTGATAAAGCAATAGACTTACTAAGAAAAAAAGGACAAAAAGTAGCCGGTAAAAGAGCTGACAGAGAAGCATCACAAGGTGCAATTATCGCTAAAACTACCGACGACAAAAAATACGGAGTTGTTATATCTCTAAATTGCGAAACCGACTTTGTAGCTAAAAACGAAGACTTTATAAAATTAGCTCACAAAATAGCTGACGTAGCTCTTGCTGAAAAACCCGAAAATCTTGACGCTCTTAAAGCTAAAAAACTCGGCGATGTTACAGTAGAAGAAGAAGTTGTAACTCAAACAGGTGTAATTGGCGAAAAACTTGAACTTTCTGTATTTGAAGCAATATCAGCAGAACACGTTGAGGCATACATACACATGGGCAACAAATTAGCATCATTAGCCGGCTTCAACCTTGAAACCGACGCTGAAACTGCTTCTGAAATCGTAATGCAAATTGCCGCAATGTCGCCAATCGCAGTTGATAAAGAAGGTATTTCACAAGAAATTATCGACAAAGAACTTGAAATTGGTAAAGAACTTGCAATAAAAGAAGGCAAACCCGCTGAATTAGCTGGTAAAATTGCACAAGGTCGTTTAGGAAAATTCTTCAAAGAGAATACTCTTCTAAATCAAGACTATGTGAAAAACAACAAAATGTCTGTAAAAGAGTTCTTACAATCAATCAATAAAGACCTTACAGTTACTGAATTTAAACGTTTTGCTTTAAATGTATAATTTCAAGTAATTGTCTCGTCCTAAAAAACCGTTACAGGTTATTTAATAGGACAAACTTAATTAAAATTTCTCAACAAGCAATTGCTTGTTGAGAAGTTTTTGCTTT
>PDWI01005496.1_pt1 | contig 16337 bp, 14 predicted proteins | sample 1430891 | NCBI WGS metagenome assembly PDWI01 (sample SAMN01162508, study PRJNA174530) | Oral metagenome, whole genome shotgun sequencing project. | biome: Marine environment; feature: Marine mammal; material: Swab sample of the gingival sulcus; isolation source: swab sample of gingival sulcus...
TTTATGGACGGATTTCTTCACAGTTTTTTCTCGCTTTTTACCCGAGATTATTTATTCTAAAACATCTCTAAATACTTTGTTCAAACTTGAAAGAAACTAAGAAGATAAGTCTATCTCTAAATAACCGATATCGTTAAACGTATCTACTTTAGCCTGTAATCTTATCTTCTCCCGATTTTTATTACTAAAATACGAAATTAGTAAAAAATCGACCGCTTGTATGATGTCGCAAACGTACGAGCAGTTAGCCTTATTGCTAGTATCAATTATAAAGAGATAATAGTTTTTTGCTTAAACTTTCCAATTGCAATAGCTAATTCGCAACAGCTAATTTGACAAATACTATTTAGATTAAGTTTAAAATACAGCCCTTGTTATAACATTATATTTAGATATCTTCATGTTTTTTATACCTTTGAACCGCATTAGTGCAAGGGGATAGGCTTTATAATCTATAAAATAACCATACTAAAAAGGTTACGTATGTTTAACATACCCAAGCACTATTATGTATGATACAAAAACAATTTATGGAAAAACAAAACACATTAAAAAAGAGAAATATTCCTCAAAAGATATGGCGTTTTTATTACGAAGGCTTTAAAGGTCAAGCCAAATGGAGCAGACAAGTTTGGCTCATTATTCTGATTAAACTTTTTATCATGTTTGCAGTTTTAAAAGTTTTCTTTTTTCCAAATTTTCTAAAATCGAAATATTCTAATGATCAAGAACGTAGTGATTACGTGATTGAACAATTAACTAATCCTAAAAAATAGTAATATGTTAAACAATTTATTAGACATGTCTTTAGTGGATTGGTCCAGAGCTCAGTTTGCATTGACAGCAATGTATCACTGGATTTTTGTTCCACTAACATTGGGGTTGTCCTTTATTATTGCAATAATGGAGACAATCTATGTGAAAACAGGAAATCCAGAGTGGAAAAAAATTACCAAATTCTGGATGACTCTGTTTGGTATTAACTTCGCAATTGGAGTGGCAACAGGTATTATCCTTGAGTTTGAGTTTGGAACCAATTGGTCGAACTACTCGTGGTTTGTGGGTGATATTTTTGGAGCACCTTTAGCAATTGAAGGTATCATGGCGTTTTTTATGGAATCGACCTTTATTGCAATAATGTTCTTTGGTTGGAACAAGGTGAGTAAAAAATCACATCTTATCTCAAGTTGGTTGGTTGCTGTTGGTTCTAATTTATCTGCATTGTGGATTTTGGTTGCAAATGGCTGGATGCAGAATCCAGTAGGTATGACCTTTAATCCAGAAACTGCACGTAACGAAATGGCTAACTTCTGGGACGTTCTATTTTCGTCAACAGCCATTAACAAGTTTATTCACACTATTGCATCATCGTATATGCTAGCAGCAATATTTGTAATTGGTGTTAGTTCATGGTATATCTTAAAGAAAATCAACATTGGTTTTGCCAAGAAAAGTATTGTTGTGGCAGCCGTATTTGGTTTGATGACCTCTCTGTTAACATTTGCTTCAGGTGATGGTACTGCACGTGATATAGCTAAAGATCAACCAATGAAATTAGCTGCAATGGAAGGTTTATATGAAGGAAGCAATGGAGTAGGTATCGTGGCTGTAGGAATGCTTAAAGATGCAGAACTATCGGCTCCAAACGATGATCACTTTGTATTTAAGTTTGAATTGCCTTATGCTTTATCGCTTTTATCTTATCACGATCCTAATGCCTATATCCCTGGTGTTAATGATATTTTAAATGGCTATACCGATCATGAAGGAAATGTACATCCTTCGGTAGCCAAAAGAATGGAGATGGGAAAAACTGCAATAGCTGCATTAAAAACTTATACCAAAGCGATAGATAGCGGAAACAAACCTCTTGCTGAAAGATCGAAGCAAATATTAGATAAGAACTTTAAATATTTTGGATACGGTCATTTCGATGATCCTAAAGAGGCTATTCCTCATATTCCAATTACATTCTATAGCTTCCATATTATGATTGCTTTCGGATCTGCTTTGATATTGGTATTCTTATTAAGTTTATTCTTTATGTATAGAGGAAATATTGAGAAGCAACGTTGGTTCTTATTGTTTGCCATATTTAGTATTCCTTTTGCATATATCGCATCACAATGTGGTTGGATTGTTGCCGAAGTTGGTCGTCAACCTTGGGTAATACAAGATTTAATGCCTACAAAAGCAGCCGTATCAAATATTGATACTTCAGCAGTTGTTATTACATTCTTCTTATTTTTGCTAGTGTTTACAGGACTATTGATTGCAGAAATAAAGATTATGTTGAGACAAATTAAAAATGGACCTAATCACTAAAAAAAGGAGGAAATAATTATGTTTGAAACTTTATCAATCTTATCACTACAACAATATTGGTGGATGATTAATTCACTTTTAGGTAGTCTTTTGGTGTTTTTGATGTTTGTTCAAGGAGGACAAACTCTTATTTACATCATTGGAAAAACCGAGAATGAGCGTACAATGGTAGTGAATACATTAGGTCGTAAATGGGAGTTTACATTTACCACTTTAGTAACATTTGGAGGTGCTATGTTTGCATCGTTTCCTTTGTTTTATTCTACCTCTTTTGGTGGAGCGTATTGGGTTTGGATTGCAATTCTATTTTGCTTTATCATTCAAGCTGTAGCATACGAATTTCGTAAAAAACCAGATAATGTTTGGGGTGCAAAAACCTACGAAATATTCCTTTTTATTAATGGATTGTTAGGAACCATTTTAATTGGTACTGCTGTAGGAACATTCTTTAACGGTGCGATGTTTACTGTAAATGATATGAACCAATCAACATGGGCTACTCCTTATGGTGGATTAGAGGCTGTGCTTACTTTCCATAATGTGGCTCTTGGTTTAGCTGTATTCTTCTTGGCAAGAGTATTGGCAAGTCTTTACTTTATGAATAGTATCGATAATGAGAATATTTTTAACCGTTCAAAAAAACAACTACTTGTTTCGGGTGTGCCATTTTTGGTATTCTTCCTTTTCTTCTTAATTCGTTTAATTTTAATGCAAGGATTTAATTACGATCCTGTAACGAAAGAGGTAGGAATGGAAGATTTTAAATATCTACACAACCTATTGGAAATGCCTGTTGTGTTGATTATTTTATTGATTGGTGTTGTTGGTGTACTTTTCGGATTAGGAAAATCAATTTTAGATGAGAAATATACCCGTGGAATATGGTTTGCAGGTGGAGGAACCGTATTAACTGTTTTTGCTCTTCTTTTATTGGCTGGATTAAATCACACTCCATTTTATCCATCGTTAGCCAATATGCAATCTTCTTTAACTATTGAAAACGCATCATCTACTCACTACACATTAACAGCAATGAGTTATGTTTCGTTGATGGTGCCATTTGTATTGGCATATATCGTGTGGGCTTGGCGTGCTATGAATAGCAAAAAGATAGATAACGATGAGTTAGAACAAGAAGATCATTTATATTAATCGTTCTATTGTGAAACTACTGTTTTACATAGAAATAAAACAAAAAAGATATGTACACTACTTCAATTATATGGCTACTGATGTGGCCAGCAACAATATTCGTTAGCTATTTATTAGTGAAATTAGCATTAAAGAAGTTCGATAAGCACTTAAATGACGAATAAGACAATAAAAAAAAAGGGATTGCTTGAGCAATCCCTTTTTTGTCTTTTAAAAATGATTACATACCATTCTAAAATAGAAATATATTATTTGTAATCTGAATTTACCCAATTAAAAGTCCTATTTTTCTTTCAATCTGTCAAAAAAAACTGTTGAAAACTTACTTTTTTACTTTCGATTAGACTGAAAGCTCTATAGTCAAAAAAAGCATTTTATACATTTTCGTGTTCTTGTACCATTTTCTTTCGGGTAAATTCAAACGACAACAGGTATTATCACAAAAAAGACCTTAAGTATCGAAATACCTAAGGTCTTCTCTATTAGAATAGGATTTGCTGTTATTTACAACCTAAACTTTTATATTCTTTTTACTTTTTTGAAGCCACCAATGCAGCTAAAGCAATAGAGTATAATTTTGTTTTTACACTATCGCCACGTGAAGAAAGAATAGCAGGACATTTGGCTCCTACCACCATTGCAGCCACTTCAGCATTCGCTAATTTGGTGTTTACTTTGTAGAAAATATTTCCCGATTCGATATTTGGGAAAACCAAACAGTCGGCATCACCTGCAACTTTTGATTCTAATTTTTTAATCGCAACAGCTTCTTTGTCGATAGCAACATCTAAAGCAAGAGGTCCATCGATATAAGCATTTTTGATTTGTCCTCGATCTGCCATTTTTGATATGATTGAAGCATCAACACAGGCCTCCATTTTTGGTAATACTTGCTCTGATGCAGCCAATAAAGCAACCTTTGGAGTTTCAATTTCTAAAGCACGAGCCACATTAATTACATAATTGGTTAAAGCCAATTTTTGGCTTAAATCAGGCTGAGGAATTACAGCCACATCACTGCATATTAATAGCTTGTGGTAGTTTGGATTTTCTAACACTGTAACATGGCTCAATACCGCTTTAGGAGGCATTAACCCTTTTTCTTTGTTTAAGATTGCACGCATATATTTATCAGTGCTAACCAAACCTTTCATAATCATATCGCCTTCGCCATTGTTTATTAATTCAACAGCTTTTTCGGCAGCTTTAATTTCGTTAGGCTCGTGTACTACCTTAAACTTGTTGATGTCGAAATTATGTTCCGCACATGTTTGAGCAATGGCATCTTTATCGCCCACCAAAGTAGCTTCAACAATACCATGTTCTATGGCATCATAAACAGCTCCAATAGTATGAGAATCATTAGCATAAGCAGCAACCAATCGTTTCTTTTCGTTGGCTTTTAATACTTCAACAATTTGTTCTAGTCTTGTAATCATTTTTACTGTGTTTATGTTTATTATATGAGTATCTCTATTCTGCCCACAAAAGTAGAAAATAATATGAATTATTGATATGTGGTTAAAGGGATTCAGCAGGGCAAACTCATACAATGTAGTTTCGTGCTATTAGCCTTTGGCTTTTAGCGATTAGCCCATGATTATTAAAGAGCAAGTAACAAAAAACCAAATGCTAATAACAAGAGTTTGATATAAGAAATAACAATTATAAATGCCCCAAATTACTTCTTTTCAAACTATTAAAATCATATGTTTTAACGTAAATTACTCCTATGATTTTTTAACCAAAAGTTTTTCTTATGCAACTGTCATGAAGTTCTATAAATCAATTATGATATTTTTCACTAGATAAAATTATAAAATACTGATTTGTTGTGAGGATTAAATCGAACTCAAGTTAATACAACAAAAGCATAGGGTGCTGAAAAAGCATCTTATTTTTTTAGATATGTGTTTTGCCAAGGTGGCAAAGCCTGTTTGGTGCACCGAAAACCATTTTGCCAAGGTGGCAAAGCCTGTTTGGTGCACCGAAAACCATTTTGCCAAGGTGGCGAAGCCTGTTTGGTGTACCGAAAACCATTTTGCCAAGGTGGCGAAGCCTGTTTGGTGCACCGAAAACCATTTTGCCAAGGTGGCAAAGCCTGTTTGGTGTACCGAAAACCGTTTTGCCAAGGTGGCGAAGCCTGTTTGGTGTACCGAAAACCGTTTTGCCAAGGTGGCGAAGCCTATTCTCAATTGGAAAAACCATTTTGCAGGGGTGAAAAACACTTTTTTTTCAAACTCACGTTAATAACTAAAAGCAATGAAGAGTCTGCCCCTAGTCCTTTTGATTGAATGTTGTTGCATTATCAGTTTAAAGCGTATATTTGCCGCAGTTTAAAAAAGAATTGAAAAATGAATAATCCATTATTACAAAAATTTGGTACACCCCATGAGGCAACGCCATTTCAAGATATAAAAATAGAACACTATAGACCTGCTTTTATACAAGCTATTGCCGATGCGAAAAAAGAAATAGATGCCATTGCCAATGCGACTGAACCAGCTACATTTGCTAATACCATTGAGGCTTTAGAATGTGCTGGCGAATTACTCGATAAAGTTGCAGGTATCTTTTTCAATTTAAACCATGCCGATACCAACGAAAAAATGCAGGAGTTGGCTCGTGAGATATCACCAATGTTATCAGAATTTGCTAATGATATTGTGATGAACGAAGCCCTTTTCGAACGTGTAAAATTGGTATATCAGCAAAACCTATCGCTAACCAATGAGCAGCAAATGTTGCTGAATAATCGCTATAAATCGTTTGTTCGTTCGGGAGCAAATCTCGACAAAGCCAATAAAGAACGAATGAGAGAAATCTCGAAGCAACTATCGCAGCTGACCTTGCAATTTGGCGAGAATGTGTTAGCAGCTACCAACAATTATCAATTGCATATTACCAATAAAGAGGATTTATCTGGTATTCCTGAAGGCATTTTAGAAGCTGCTAAAGCAACAGCCGAAGCACAAAAAAAAGAGGGGTGGATTTTCAACCTACAATTCCCAAGCTATGTGCCTTTTATGCAATATGCCGATAACAGATGCTTACGAGAACAGATGTTTCGAGCTTATTCTTCTCGTTGCTTTAATGATAATTACGATAATCAAGAAATCATCAATCAAATTGTTGCTTTACGCTTAGAAAAGGCAAATCTATTGGGATATAAGACTTATGCCGATTATGTATTAGAGGAGCGTATGGCAGAATCGAGTGATAATGTGATGCAGTTTCTTGACGAACTGTTAGCCGATGCCATGGTAAAGGCAGTTTTGGAATTTAACGAGCTGCAGCAGTTTGCCAAAGATTTGGGTGCTGATTTTGAATTGCAGCGTTGGGACTGGGCTTATTATGCAGAGAAATTAAAAACACAAAAGTTTGATATAAACGATGAAATTACCCGTCCTTACTTTGAATTGGAACGAGTAAGAAAAGGTATTTTCGATTTGGCGACTCAGCTATATGGCATCACTTTTAAAGCAAATACAAATTTGCCCAAATATCATGAAGAGGTAGATGTGTATGAGGTTTTTGATGCTGAAGGTAAATTTTTGGCATTGTTTTATACCGATTTTTATCCACGTAGTAGCAAGCAGGGAGGTGCATGGATGACTGGTTTTACCGAGCAATACATACATCAGCAAAAAGATTATCGTCCACACGTATCTATTGTATGTAATTTTACTCGACCTACTGCCACAAAACCATCGCTATTGACCTTTAATGAAGTAACCACTTTCTTGCATGAATTCGGACACGCTTTACATGGCATGCTTACTCGATGCAATTATGCCAGTCTATCAGGAACGAATGTATATCGTGATTTTGTAGAGCTACCATCACAGTTTATGGAAAATTTTGCCACACAAAAAGAGTGGTTGAATCAGGTGGCTAAACATTACAAAACAGGAGAAATTATACCTGCCGATTTGGTACAAAAGTTAATCGATAGTGAGAACTTTTTAAGTGGATATTCTTTTGTTCGTCAAATCAGTTTTGGATTAAATGATATGGCTTGGCATACCATTTCAGAAAAGCAAGATATAGCAGTTGCCGATTTCGAAACAAAGGCGATGGCAAGTACCGAATTGTTTCAACCCATTGCTGAAAGTTGCATGAGTACTGCCTTTTCGCATATTTTTGCAGGGGGATATGCAGCTGGCTATTATGGCTACAAATGGGCTGAAGTGCTCGACGCTGATGCTTTTGAAGCCTTTAAAGAGAATGGTATTTTTGATAAAGCCACAGCCGATGCTTTCCGTGAAAATATATTAGAAAAAGGGGGCACAGAACACCCAATGGACTTGTATCTGAAATTTAGAAACAAAAAACCAAGTGTAGATGCTCTGTTGAAACGCAGTGGATTAAAGTAATTAATTTTCATTATTATCTTTCAAAATAAAATTATCTAAAACGCTCAAGTATGTTTATTTGGTTCAGTTGTTGATTCCGAAAATGAATACACTAGATGATGGTTGCATATCATCTTTTATCTGAGTTATTCTTTATCAACAAACATTTGAACATATAGCGATATCCCTTGTGGCGTTGAGGTGTTAAATCAAAAAGAGATGGTTAAATTTAAAGTGATATTTAATATTCTAGGCAAGCTATTAATAGGAGAAGGTGTTTTTCTTCTGCTATCGTTATTAATTGCATTGTTTTATGGCGAAACAGATACGTTAGCTTTTTTATATGCAGCATTAATCACGTTAGGTGTTGGGGCTGTTAGTTTCTTCTCTACTTTTGGTGTAAACCAAAAAGATTTAGGAAAAAGAGAAGGGTATATTATAGTAGGCTTGGTTTGGGTGGTATTTTCCTTTTTTGGATGTTTACCCTATATTTTTAGTGGGTCTATTCCCTCTATTACCGATGCTTTTTTTGAAACCATGTCGGGATTCACAACCACTGGTTCGTCTATCTTAAATAACATTGAAGAGTTGCCACACGCCACATTACTTTGGCGTTCGCTTACCCAATGGATGGGAGGAATGGGAATTATAGTGATGTTTTTGGCTATCCTACCCACCTTTGGAATTGGCGGTCGTGAGCTGTTTGTGGCAGAAGTACCGGGGCCCACTCCTGATAAATTAACACCTCGTATCAAAGAAACAGCCCGTCATCTTTGGGGTTTATATATTCTGTTTACCTTAATTGAAACCATATTACTTTATTTGGGTGGAATGACCTTTTTCGATGCAATCAACCACTCTTTTACCACTATGGCTACGGGTGGATATTCTACCAAACAAGCTAGTGTAGGTTATTTTACATCGCCCTATATACAATATGTTATTATTGTGTTTATGTTTATTGCAGGAACCAATTTTACTTTGTCGTATGCAGCAATAACTGGTCGAGTAGGAAAGATGTTTAAAGATGAAGAATTTAAAGTATATGCCTTTATCGTCGTATTGTTTACTGCCATGATTACTGTTGGATTGGTCTTTTCAGGAACAGCTACCGAACAGGCTTTTCGTGATAGTTTATTTACTGTTGTTTCAATTATTACCACCACAGGATATGCCACTGCCGACTATTTGTTGTGGGGACCATTTTTAGGAATGTTGGTATTTATGTTGTTTTTTGTTGGTGGCTCGGCAGGTTCAACAGGTGGAGGTATCAAGGTAGTGCGTATTTTGTTGCTTTTTAAGAATAGCTTTTATGAATTGAAACGCTTGGTACACCCCAATGCCGTAATTCCTACTCGATATAATAACCATGTGGTAGAGCAACGCACCATGACCAATATTATGGCTTTCTTTATTTTTTATGCCATTATATTTATGCTTTCAGCAGTATTGATGTCGCTTTGGAGCGATGATATTTTTGCGGCTTTTAGCTCGGTAGGAACAACATTAGGTAATATTGGCCCCGGATTTGGCGAAGTGGGACCAATGGAAAACTTTTCGAAATTGCCTGATTTAGCCAAATGGTTTTTATCGTTTTTAATGGTATTAGGACGATTAGAGTTGTTTACTATTCTGGTACTTTTTTCACCTGCTTTTTGGAAACATTAATAAGATGATTAGAATAAAAAAGTCAATTGTTTTACCTGTGTTATTAGCAGTAATTACATTTGTGCTAACTGCTATTGCCCCTTCATATCCACATCTGGTAGAGGAATATTATTCTTCTTTTATTTATTGGGGTATTATTCCATTGTTATCGTCTTTTTCATGTGTTGTTCCTTTTTCTATCAGCGATATTTTTTATGTTGTTTTAATCTTGTGGCTACCTGTAAACATTGTGTTGCTGCTATTAAAAAAGCGAAGAATAAAAAAAGTTGCTGTTAGACTGCTACAATTGTGTTGTTATAGTTTTGTAGCCTTCTATTTCCTTTGGGGATTTAATTATTATCGTGAACGCACTGCTACTCGTTTTCAACTGCAAATTAGCGATAAGGCAGGAGCCTTTAAACGAGCATTTGCCAAAACGATTGACGATGCCAATTATTATCGTCAGCAAGTTGCCGACACTGTAGATTTAAAACAATGTGATAAAAGTATTGATGCCGCTTATAACGACTTACAAGCACCCTTACGTATTCGTTTTTGGCAAGGAGCTACCGTTACCAAGAAAATGACCTTTAGCAGTTTGTTTGCAAAAGGCGGAATACTGGGGATTTATGGTCCTTTTTTCGGAGAGGTGCATATCAATAAAAATTTCACCAAATGGTTATATCCCATCACCCGAGCACACGAAATGGCACATCGGTTTGGATTGGCAGGAGAGGCTGATGCCAATTTTTATGCATGGTATGTTTGTAGCCATAGCAATAATAACTGGAATAGATATAGTGCTCATTTTTTTGCATTGCGTTATTTTCTTTCTGAGGCAGATAAATTTCCCGATAGTAAGGAGTTAATTAAACGTATCGATCCTAGAATATTTGCTGATATAAAAGCCAACAGAAAATATTGGTTGCAGAAAATGGATGCCCAAGTACACAAAGTAACCACTAAGGCAAACGATATGTATTTAAAAAGCAATAATATGAAACGGGGCGTTGCCGATTATGATGGCGTATTAGAATTGATTATTGCAGCTACAGAAAAAGGGGATTTATAAAAGGGCGATTTTTTTTAGGAAAGAGATTGTTTTTGTCGGTATTAGAATATTTATTCAAATAGTTCAGCTGGGTTAATCTTAAATTGTAGCATATTTGCTGTTGCTCTACCTCCATCACCACCTTTGCGTTGCATTGTTATTCTTCCTATTTTAAAAGTGCCCCTTGGAGAAATTATCACATCTCCGTTTCCAAAAAAGTTCAAACAATAATTCATTGGTTTCAAAACCCATGTTGCTTGATTATTCGTTTTTTGAGCTACCAGCATCCATTCTGCGGAAAATCGTCCTCGTCCTTTTAAAATATCACTTACAATTAAAGATTTATTTTTCTTTAGCCAATTTAATAGTGTATTTTGATCTTCTATGCTAAATTCATTTCCAAAAGTTCTTCTTTTATCTCTAGGTTTTTCAATTTTAGGTAAGATTTCGCCAGTATATTCTTTTAATAATAGACTAACTTCGGTTGGAATATTCCACATTTCGACATATTTATCAACCCACCTTTTATCAATTTGATTAAAGCCTTTTAGGTTACTAACCAGTTTTACTTGAATGTTTTCTATATCGATAGCTTCTTTTAGCTTAATTGTTATCTGAACTTGTACATCTGCTTTAAATCCTGATAATATTACTGCTTTTACAAAGTCAATATCTTTGAGTTGATATTGCATTAAGGTTAACCAATTTTGAGCATCGCTATCAGTTTGCCAATTGTTGAACTTCTTTACGATGTCTTTTTCGTTCTTGAAGCCATTTTTTGCTGTTTGTGAACCCAATAGTTGCTTTTTGTCCATAATTGATGGTTTTTATAATCTCTATTATAATGTATTGTAATACGTTTATAGAAACACTGTTTCCAAATTGTTTTTGAGCTTGAGAAACACTTTCAGATAATATGAAATTATCAGGGAATCCTTGTAATCTAGCACATTCTCTAGGAGATAATTTTCTGATAATATTACCTATTTTGTATAAACCTGTTTTTGCTCCAACACCACCTCCATAAGCAGAAAGGGTTACAGCATGTCCATTAATATCATAAATACGTTCTCCTTGTCCACCCTTATTTACTTTTCCTATTTGAAAAGGTTTGTTGGGTAAACTAATTTCACCAAATAAGTCTGTTTTAGGTTTGTATTGTTTATAGAATTGAATATCGTCTCTCTGTATAATTTTTGCATTCGTGGGATTCTCTTCTAAGATATTTTCTAATTTGGAAATTAAATTTTTTACAGGAAAAGAGAACTGTGGATTTCTAATAAAGTCTTTATGAAAACCGATGATATAAATACGTTCTCTATTTTGAGGTAATCCAAAATTACTTGTATTAAGAACTTTGTGAAAAATGGAATAGTTTAATTTTTCTAATGTGTTTTTTACGGTATTTAAAGTGTTGCCTTTATCGTGTTTTTCAAAGTTCTTAACGTTTTCTAGAAATAATATTTTCGGTTGATGAAACTTTACTATTCTTGCAATATCAAAAAAAAGTGTTCCTCTTGTATCTTCAAAACCTCTTTGTTTTCCTGAAATAGAAAAAGCTTGACAGGGAAACCCTCCGCATAAAATATCGTGTTTAGGAATATCTTTTTCATTAATTAGAGTGATATCTCCAAAAGGTTTTATTTGGTGATTCTTTTCATATACAAGACTTGCATTTTTATCAATTTCAGATGCAAACACACAATTTGCCCCAAAAGAGTTGAGTGCATAATGAAATCCTCCAATACCCGCAAAAAGATCTATAAAGCTATAACCTTTTAATTGTTGTTTTATATCTGAAATCTGTATCATTTTGCAAATGTATTGTTTTTTTATTGTTCCTACCAATCATTAAAATCCGCCAAGCTCAATTATTTTGAATATCCTTATAGTATACCTTATACCATTCGTAGAATTTTTTTTTGTTGCGATTATTCAAAATAGTATTACATTTGTCGCTCATTAAAAAACAGTGCCACTTTTTAACATATAAAAGTGGTATTTATCATCTGGGAAACTGGTAATTCTTGACAGAACAAAAAGTTACTATCAAGCCAAAAAACGAAAAGATGAAGAAAACAAATGCCGCCCGCATTTTAGATAGGGCTAAAATAACATACGAAATTATAGATTACGATACCGACCGTATTGAAAGGGGCATTGAATATGTTGCTGAAAAAACGGGACAGGATATTCACAATATCTATAAAACGCTTGTGCTCGCAGGCGACAAAACAGGTGTTATTGTGGCTTGTATTCCCGGACATACCGAACTCAACCTAAAAGCTATTGCTCAAGTTAGTGGAAATAAAAAATGTGCAATGGTTCCCATGAAAAGTCTTCTTGAATTAACGGGATATATCCGTGGAGGATGCTCGCCCTTAGGAATGAAAAAAGATTTCCCTTTGTTTATTGATGAATCAATGGAGACCTGCGATTATATTTTAATCAGTGCGGGTATGCGTGGCAAGCAAATCAAATTATCTCCTAAAGATCTATTCAAAGTAAGAAAAGCCACCATTGCTAACATTACAATTCCTAAAAACAATGAATAGATACAAAGCAATTATATGGGATTATAATGGAACGCTTCTAGATGATTTAGAAATTGGCGTAAGGGCAATCAATATCATGTTGCAGCAACGCAATATGCACCAATTAAGCATATCGCAATATCGTGAGGTATTTACATTTCCTGTGAAAGAATATTACACACAGATAGGGTTCGATTTTGAAAAAGAAGATTGGGCAAAAGCTGCAAACGAGTATATCAAAAACTATACTGAATTGCTGCCCGAAGCGTTGATTTTTGATGAGGTAACAACATTGTTGCAATATTTCAAAAACGAAAACAAGCAGCAATTTGTATTGTCGGCAATGGAGCATCAAATGTTATTAGATGCCCTTACAAACAATCAAATAGAACATTTCTTTTCCAAGATTTTGGGAATCGATAATATTTACGCCACCTCTAAAGTAGAGAATGGCAAAAAGATGATGCAGCAATATCAGCTTCAACCTTCTGAGGTGTGCCTTTTGGGCGACACAGCACACGATTATGAAGTGGCTCAAGAACTAAAAACCGATTGTGTTCTTGTGGCAAATGGACATCAATCTTATGAACGATTAAAGGCAACAGGCTGTGATAAAGTTGTTGCCAATTGGAAAGAATTTAACAACCATTTTATATATTATTAAGTGTAACTAAACAATTATTTTTTTATCATGAAAAAGTTATTTACAATTCTAGCAGTTTTAACCGTGACACTTACAGCTAGTGCACAAAATTTTCAAACTCACTATGATTTTGATCGTGAACATTTCACAACTACTTTCGAGATGTTTAAGATGGACAAGTGGGGTAACACATTTACTTTCGTAGATTTTGATTACGAAAAAGGAAATGTAAGCAGTGCTTATTATGAAATAGCACGTGTTTTTCAAACCAAAGATATGCCTGTGGGTGTTCATGTAGAGTTTAATGGTGGTACTTCTAATCAGACTTCTTTTGCTAACGCATGGATTTTTGGTGCTAACTATTCAAAAGGTAATGCAAATTGGGGTTTCTCAACTTATGCTGGCTACAAAGCATTTAAAGGTGCTGGTAAAGCGAACTGGCAATTAACAGGAACTTGGTATTGGAATTTATTTAAAGGGTTAGTAACCTTTAAAGGTTTCTTTGATTTTTGGACTGAAAAAGGTACAGGTTTATCGGGTGATAATGTATTTTTAACTGAGCCTCAAATTTGGGTTAATGTGTCTAAGAATTTTGCAGTAGGTGGTGAAGTGGAAATCTCAAATAACTTCCAATTTACACACAAATCTTACATCCGTCCTACCTTGGGTGCAAAATGGACATTCTAATTAATTTGCAATACTCATAACAGAAACAAGAAAAGCGATGTTAGATAAGTTCTTTAAAATTACAGAGCAAGGTTCTACACTAAGAACTGAGATTATTGCGGGGCTAACCACCTTTGCAACGATGGCATACATTCTTGCGGTAAATCCATATTTTTTATCGGTAGCAGGAATGGATTATGGTGCAGTGATGACTGCAACAGCAATATCAGCAGTGATAGCTACATTGGTAATGGCTTTAGTTGCTCGACTTCCTTTTGCATTGGCTCCCGGAATGGGATTGAATGCTTTCTTTGCATTTTCAGTTTGCGGAGTGATGGGTTGTAGCTGGCAGTTGGCATTAACAGCTGTTTTAATTGAAGGAATTATATTTTTATTATTGACATTCTTTAATGTTCGAGAGGCAATTGTAAATGCCATTCCATCAAATGTAAAACATGCTATATCGGTAGGTATTGGTTTGTTTATTGCATTTATTGGATTAGCTCATAAAGAGGTTGGTATTATTATCCAAGGAAAAGGTATTCCTTTGCATTTGGGTGATCTACATTCTTCTGGTGCATTACTTTGTTTGGCTGGTATTTTAATTATAGGAGTGCTTTTGGTACGCAAAGTAAGAGGTGCTATCTTAATTGGATTATTAATTATAACTGTTATCGGATTAATCCCCGGTATTGATGTTACCAATATGCCTAAAAATGGAAGCATTGTTAGTTTGCCACCATCAATAGAGCCTATCTTCTTTAAATTTGTTGGTTGGGAAGAGATTTTCTCTTGGAAATTTTTGACCATATTGTTTGTATTCCTTTTTGTGGATATGTTTGATACAGTAGGTACACTGATTGGAGTATCTAGTAAAGCCGATTTATTAGATGAAAAAGGACGTGTTCCTCGTGTGAAACAAGCTCTTTTTGCTGATGCTATTGGTACTACTTGTGGTGCTGTATTAGGAACATCAACAGTAACAACTTATGTAGAGAGTGCTGCAGGTGTTGCCGAGGGAGGAAAAACAGGAATGACTTCGCTAGCTGTGGCTGCAATGTTCTTTTTAGCACTATTCTTTACTCCATTGTTTACCATGATTCCTGCTGCTGCAAGTTCTTCGGTATTGGTAATTATAGGTATTTTTATGATGAGCCCTATTACCAAAATCAACTTTGATGATTATACCGAATTTATTCCTGCATTTTTAACTATGATAATGATGCCTCTAACTTATAGTATTGCTGAAGGTATTGCTTTTGGTATGTTAAGCTACGTTATCTTAAAATTAGCAACAGGAAAATTTAAGGAGTTGAATATTCCAATGATATGTATTGCTATTCTGTTTATTCTAAAGTTTATTTATAACATTGGTGAATAAATACAAGCAATTATAAGAACTAAAGGCTGTCTTTTTAAGGCGGCCTTTTTTTTGACTGTTGGCTGTTGGGTTTTAGCTGTTAGAAAGATAGTAACTACTGCTTATAACTAGAATAATTTACAGAAAATACCTGACAGGTTTTAAAACCTGTTCAGGTCTGAAACAATTACATAAATATATTATGGTATTATTATCTCATTAAAATAATTTCTACTCAAAATAAAAAAGAGCTAGCACCAGTTATAATCAGTTCTCTTCAAAAGGAAAGTAATCTCTTTATTTAAGAAAAGTATGCCAAAACTTTTTGGGTAACTTTTACGGGTACGTAATACCACTCCAAAACTTTTTGGGTAACTTTTACGGGTACGTAATTCGATGCCAAAATTTTTTGGACAACTTTTACGGGCACGTAATTCGATGCCAAAATTTTTTGGATAACTTTTACGGGTACGTAATACGATGCCAAAACTTTTTGGGTAACTTTTACGGGTACGTAATTCGATGCCAAAATTTTTTGGGTAACTTTTACGGGTACGTAATTCGATGCCAAAATTTTTTGGGTAACTTTTACGAGTACGTAATT
>PDWI01005497.1_pt1 | contig 16335 bp, 14 predicted proteins | sample 1430891 | NCBI WGS metagenome assembly PDWI01 (sample SAMN01162508, study PRJNA174530) | Oral metagenome, whole genome shotgun sequencing project. | biome: Marine environment; feature: Marine mammal; material: Swab sample of the gingival sulcus; isolation source: swab sample of gingival sulcus...
TAAGATTGACAATCCGTTTCGCAACCCAATCCAACCTAACTCCCTAGTAAATAAGAATATATAATATTATCATTGTGTCATTCCGTCTTTCCTCTTATAGAACAGAAGTGTTTTTTTTGAGTATTAGTTTTGTTTATTTTTTTTTGGGGGGGGAGGGGATTACAAAATATCTATAATATATTAGATGCTTCTTAGGGAACTCGTGCGTTGCGAAGCTTGGCATAGATGTTGAGCTAGATAAATGTTTATTACACTCCGTGGTGAAAAAGTTTTCACAAGGGTGTGTAATTCATTTCACCACGGGGTGAAATGAAAAATAACGTTATTTTTCTCGCTGTATTATACCAAGATGCCAATAAGTTTGGTCTAGAGTTTGAAGATTTTATGCAAAGCCTTTAATCAGATTGTTTATTTTAGCATTATCTTTGTTCATTATGCTAGAAAAGGAAACTGTAAATTATTGCTTGCCAAAGCGTGAAAGACTTTATTTGAAAGAGTCTATCAAAGAGGTCTTTGCTAAGGGAAAGTCCTTTGTGGCTTACCCTCTTCGGGTTATCTATATACTTGGAGAAGAGGAATTGTCTGCTCGGTCGCAAATTTTAGTTTCAGTCCCCAAGAAATACTTTAAGCGAGCAGTTGATCGTAATAGGGTTAAGCGTTTGGTTAGAGAGAATTATCGTTTGAATAAAAATGCTCTTCATCAGACCTTGAATCAAAAGGGACTTTATGCCCGTGTCGTATTTATTAATGTTGCCAAAGATTTGCCAAGTTTCAAGCAGGAACAGAAGGGGGTGAGGCGAGCTTTAGAGCGAATTATTAAAGAACTAGAGGAATGAGGTATCTGAATAAAATTCTTGTTTTTATATTGCTACAGCCTATTTATTTTTATAAGAGGGTTATTTCTCCTTTAACCCCTCCTTCGTGTCGCTTTACCCCCTCTTGTTCGACCTATGCTTTAGAGGCAATAAAGAAGCACGGAGCTTTTAAGGGACTTTTTCTTGCCATTAAGCGTATTTTTCGATGTCACCCTTGGGGAGGTTCTGGCTATGACCCAGTTCCATAGCCATATGTCTTATTACGTTGATATACATAATCATAGAGGCTCTGAACAGGAGGACGAAGTGCTTGCTCTGAAAAGTTTGCGAGTCTGTGAGATTTTGAGTGAAAATTTTGATGAAAATAAGGCTTATACATTAGGCTTACACCCTTGTTTCTCTGTAGATATTAGCGAGGATAGTTGGCAAGCTTTTAGGGATAGTTTCCGTGATTATACCAATTTCTTTTGGGGGATAGGGGAGTGTGGTTTAGATAAGCGTTCAGAAGTTGCTTTAGAAGAGCAAATTGATATCTTTATTAGGCAAGTGATGTTTTCTGAAGAGGTTCAGAAACCTCTTGTGCTTCACGTGGTTAAGGCTTGGAATGAACTGCTCGCTATTAAGCGAGATTTGCAAGTAAGTCAGCCTTGGATTATTCACGGGTTTAGAGGAAAGCCTGAGCTTGCTAAACAATTATTAGACAAAGGTTTTTATTTGAGTTTTGGAGCATATTACAATCTTGAAAGTTTTCTTCTCGCAGAAAACTATGGACGAGCTTTTCTAGAAACTGATGAAAGTCCAAACCTTAGCATAAAAGATGTTTATCGTCGTTCAGCTTTAGAGCTTGGTCTAGAACCTGGGGAGCTAAAAGAACGCTATTATCAACGGTTTCTTAGTTTGTTTTAACTGAAAAAAAACAGAAATTCTTTTAGTTATCCTTAAAAATTAGTATTATTGTATTTTGATTGCTAAATCTTTGTGCAAAGCTAATGCTTTACTATGTTTTTTGAGGTTTAGTTCCTAGATAATTTATAGAATACAAATTGCATTAAAATATAAAATAAATGAGTGTAAGTCCTTATGAAATTGTAGTTTTAGGAGCTGGGGAAAGTGGTGTAGGAGCTGCTTTGTTAGCTAAGAGTAGAGGTTTCTCTGTATTTGTATCAGACTTTGGCTCTATCGCAGAGCGTTATAAGAAAGAGCTTATAGATAATGAGATTGTTTATGAGGAGGGACAGCATAGTCAGGGACTTATTCTCGGAGCAAAGGAAGTTATCAAATCCCCTGGGATACCAGACTCAGTTCCTATTATCAAGGCTATTCAAGAATGTAATATTCCCATCATTTCAGAAATAGAGTTTGCTGGTCGCTATACCAATAGTAAAATGATTGGGATAACGGGTAGTAATGGTAAGACTACGACAACGATGTGGATTTATCATATTCTATCTAAAACAATTTATAGAAATCAAGAGTCTAAGTTGGGCTTAGCTGGTAATGTTGGTTTTAGTCTTGCTCGTCAAGTAATTAAGGAGGAGCATCCTGAGTGCTTTGTTTTGGAATTAAGTAGTTTTCAGCTTGATAATATGTATGATTTTCATTTGGATGTTGCTGTTCTGCTTAATATTACTCCTGACCATCTCGATCGGTATGATTATTCATTTGAGAAATATGCCGAATCTAAGATGCGTATTCTTCAAAATCAAACAGAAAATGATGCTTTTGTTTATTGGGGAGAAGATGAATTTGTAGCTCGCTATGTAACGATGTCTGCACCTCTAAAGATGGAAGCTTTGCCCTTCTTCTCTTACGAGCAAGTTGGCTCTGCTGCAGATATTAGTGATGATAATGTCTTGCGTGTCCATTTTGCTGAGCATAAGTTTCAGACAGCCCTTTCGACACTTGCGATACAAGGTCCTCATAACTTTCAGAATGCGATGGCTGCCTCTATTGTCGCTCTACGTTTAGGCGTTTCGCCTGAAGGCTTGGCAATGGCATTGACAGACTTTGTAAACGTTCCTCATCGATTGGAGAAAATTGCTGTTCTAGATGGGGTTCGTTATATTAATGATTCTAAGGCTACGAATATAAATTCAACGTATTATGCTCTGCGTACAATGACGACTCCTTATGTTCTAATTCTAGGTGGTACGGATAAGGGGAATGACTATAGTGAGATTGCTGACTTAATTATTGCCAAGGCAAGAGCTTTGGTCTTCTTAACCACCGATACTGATAAGCTTTACGCTACGTTTAGGGAACGAGTAGAAAATATTGTAGCAGTTCAGTCAATGAAAGAGGCTGTGCTGACAAGCCGAGCTTTAGCTCAGAAAGGTGATACTGTATTGCTTTCTCCTGCTTGTGCAAGCTTTGACCTATTTAGTAGTTACGAAGATCGAGGTAATCAGTTCCGTCAAGAAGTGCTAGCATTAAATAAGTAATTTCTCTAAAAAAATCTTAGTATTCGATGATGAATGATGACAAAATAAACTCAGAACAAAATATAGAAGTATCAAAAGTTAAGCCTAAGAAAGGCTTGTCAAGTGTTTTTCGTTTGCTTGATTTGGGCGATACTCCTTTGTTTATTCTATATTGCTCTTTTCTTGTTATTTCAGCTCTTTTTGTTTCTTCTGCAGATACCAAAGCTGCCTATAGTATTAGTTATCTAGGTCATATCTTTTTTGCTTTATCAGCTTGCGTTCTAATCATTCAAGTGCCTCCTCGTTGGTTTGCAGATCAGAAAACATTTTTTCGTGCTGCGATTATATTGCTCTTTGTCGGGGTTTTGACATTATTAATAGGTAAGGAGCTTAATGGAGCTAAGCGTTGGCTTAGTTTGGGTATTATTACTATTCAACCTTCAGAGTTTCTAAAGGTGCTTATCATTACCGTAGGAGCATTAGCAGGAGTGGAGCGTAAGTTAATTCAGCAGAGAGGGGGAGGTCGTTGTTGGTCTTGGAATGGGGTCTTGCTTGTTCGTAATGTTTGTCGCAAACCTGATGGTTCTTTGAGAAAATACTTAGGTCGCTGGAGTGTTGATAATCAATGGTTTAATTTGATGAATGTGTATTGGTTCTTGTGCCTTGTCGCATTGGGGATTTTTGCTTTTCAGAACTTGTCAATGATTGCAATTTATATCCCTCTTATGTGGCTATACCCCTTGTTGTTTGATTTGGATGGGAAGACAATTAAAGGATATATTTGGAAGCAATTTAAGGTCGGAGCAATTGCTTTGTGTTTGGGAGGCTTAGTTATTGCTTTCTTTTTGAACACAAATATTTTAGAGCAAGATACTAAAGATAAACTCTATAATAAGTCTATGGGACGTATCCCCACGGCGATTAGTCGCTTGGAGGGTTTGTTTGATAGTGATAAGATTGACTATAAACACTTAGAGCAGAAAGACCTTGGTATTATTGCTCTTTGTCGCCGTCCAACTGGAGTCCCTGCGCCTGGGAGCAGCCTTCTAAGAGGTAAGCTTGCTCAGTCGGAATCGGATTATATTCTATCTTTTATTGTAGAGGAATATAGCGTTTTTGCTTTGGTTGCAATTTTTGCCTTGTATGCTGTATTTATTGGACGAATGCTCTACCTCGTTCGGGAATATTCTGATGAGAATTTCCCTTTGATGCGTTATCTCTTCCACGGATTTATTTTAATGCTTTTAATCGAGCTAATTATCCATTTGGTCGTTAATGCAAATATTGTTGTTACGGGACAGAGTTTGCCGTTTATCAGTAAGGGGGGGACATCTCTTTTGGCTCATAGCATTTTGCTGGGTATCCTACTTAATATCTGTCGCCTTGCTAAGGAAAAGAAAGCAGAGGGATAGGTTGCTATTAAAAAACATATTTAGAACAAAATATAAATATTCAAGCTTATGGCTAAGATAAATCGTGTGATTATTAGTGGGGGAGGGACTGGAGGTCATATATTTCCTGCCTTGTCTATAGGGAAAGCCCTACAAAAGCGTTATCCTGATATTGAAATCCTTTTTGTTGGAGCAGAGGGGAGAATGGAGATGGAGCGTGTCCCAAAGGCTGGATTTAAGATTAAAGGCTTGCCAGTTGAGGGTTTGAGCCGAAGTAAGTTTTGGCATAATTTTATCGTTCTAAAGAAAGCCTTGAAGAGTCTGATTATGGCTCGTGATATAATTAAAGATTTTAAGCCTCAAGTGGTTATTGGAGTTGGAGGCTATGCTAGCTTGCCAACACTCAAGGCAGCTCAGAATTTGGCTATCCCTACGCTTCTTCAAGAACAAAACTCTTATGCCGGATTGACCAATAAGTTTCTTGCAAGGCGTGCTGATAAGATTTGTGTTGCTTATCCAGATATGGAGAGGTTTTTTAAGAAGGATAAGCTTGTACTTACCGGTAACCCTCTTCGTCAGCAGATTGAATTCCTAGAAGTCAATAGGAGGGAGGCTCTTGAGTATTTTGGCTTTAATGAGGATGTTAAGGGGATTGTCCTTTCTGTAGGAGGCAGTCTTGGAGCAAAAACTATTAATGAAAGTATTGCTATGCACCTTGAGCAATGGCAGAAGTCTGGCTATGCTCTTATTTGGCAAACAGGAAAGCATTATTACGAGGAGGCAGAGCACTTGCTCAAAGATTATGATTTTCCCGTTTATTGTAATGCCTTTATTGATAGAATGGATTTTGCTTATGCCTTGGCAGATGTCGTTGTTTCGCGTGCAGGGGCTAGCTCTATTTCAGAGTTATGTGTTTTAGCTAAAGCATCGGTTTTAGTTCCTTCGCCTAATGTGGCTGAGGATCATCAGACAAAGAATGCAAAGGCTCTTTCTTCTCGTGAGGCTGCAATCCTAGTACCAGATGAGGAGTCTAGAGTTGTACTGTGTAAAACAGTTTTTGATTTAATGGAAAATGATGAAAAAAGGCTGAAACTTAGTGAGCAAATTGCTTTGTTAGCAGAGCGTAATTCTGCCGAAAGAATAGTTGATGAAATAGAAAAGTTAGTATAAAGATATATGGCTAAAGATAGTATGACTGCATATAGTGAGCAGAATATCAAAACAGTTTCTTGGGATGAGCATATTAGGCATCGCCCCGGTATGTATATCGGAAAGCTTGGTAATGGTAGTCACGTAGATGATGGTATTTATGTCTTGCTTAAGGAGGTCTTGGATAATTCCATTGACGAATACGTTATGGGAGCTGGGAAGAAAATTGAGATAACAGTTAAGGATGGAGAGGTTCGTGTTCGAGACTATGGGCGTGGTATCCCTCTTGGCAGTTTGATTGATGTGACAAGTAAGATTAATACTGGGGGGAAGTTTGACTCTAAAGCCTTTAAAAAATCAGTTGGTATGAATGGAGTTGGTATTAAGGCCGTTAATGCTCTTTCTACCCACTTCCGTGTAGCCTCTTATCGTGAAGGACAGATGAAAGAGGTTGTCTATTCTTGTGGGAAATTACTTGAGGATAAGGATATCGTAATCTCAGATGACCCCAACGGGACAGAGGTTGTTTTTCGTCCAGATAATAGCCTTTTCAAAGGCTATAGTTTCCTTAATGAATATGTGGAAACAATGGTCAAGAATTATGCATTCTTGAACTCAGGTCTTGCTCTCGTACTTAATGGTAAACGACATATCTCAAAGAAGGGACTTGTTGATTTGCTCGAAAATAATATGTCAGGTGAAGCTCTTTATACGCCTATTCATTTCAAAGATGATGATATTGAGATTGTCATTACACACGCTAACCAATATGGAGAAGAGTTCTATAGCTTTGTCAATGGACAGAATACAACACAAGGGGGGACACATCTGACAGCTTTTCGTGAGGTTGTAGCTCGAGTAATTAAAGATTTTTATGGTAAAAACTTTGATTATAGCGATATTCGTAGTGGGATTGTTGCTGCAATTAGTATTAAGATTGAAGAACCAGTCTTTGAGAGTCAGACAAAAACTAAGCTTGGCTCCCGTGATATGGGAGCAGATGGCCCTACTATTTTGAAGTTCTTGGGGGACTATCTTTCTAAAGAGCTAGATAACTACTTACATATCCATTCGGAGGATGCAGGTATTCTTTTGCAGAAAATTCAAGAGAATGAGCGTGAACGCAAATCAATGAGTGGTATCAAGAAATTAGCTCGTGAGCGAGCAAAGAAGGCAAGTCTACATAATAAAAAGTTAAGGGACTGTACCATTCATTTTAATGATAGTAGGGCAAAAGAACCAGAGCGAACGAGCCTTTTTATTACCGAGGGTAATTCAGCGAGTGGTTCTATTACAATGTGTCGTGATGCTCGTTATCAAGCTGTGTTTAGTCTAAGGGGAAAACCTCTTAACTGTTTTGGTCAGAGTAAGAAACTTGTTTATGAGAATGAGGAGTTTAACTTGCTTCAGGCAGCTCTTAACATTGAAGATGGACTTGATGGATTGCGTTATAATAGGATAATTATTGCAACCGATGCCGATGATGATGGTATGCATATTCGTTTACTTATAATGACTTTCTTTTTGCAGTTCTTTCCAGACTTAGTGCGTAGTGGACATTTGTATATTCTAGAAACACCTCTTTTCCGTGTTTATCTACCAAAAGATGCTCGTAAGAATGATAATTTTGCTGAGAAACAATCTTCTAAGGTTAGTAAGAAGAAGAGTAAGGCTAAGAAGCTTGAAGAAAAAGAGGTTAATAATATTTATTGCTATACAGAAGCTCAGAAGCAAGAGGCATTGCAAAAGCTTGGAAAGAGAGCTTTAGTTACTCGATTTAAGGGATTAGGGGAGATTTCTCCAGAGGAATTTAAGGAGTGGATTGCTGAAGATAATATTAAGCTGGATCCAGTACGCCTTCGTAAGGAAGATAACCTAAAGCACTTGCTAAGTTTCTATATGGGGAAGAATACGCCTGATAGGCAGGACTTTATTATCGATAATTTGGTTATTGATGTTGATTAGTTAAGCTTTTTATTAGGTTGCTTCCTTGTTGAAATTCATTGTAAGATTATTGTTCTAAATTTGCGAAAATAAAAAACTTGAATTATCTTTGCAGTGTAGTAAAAGAGAGGCTTTGAGCCTAGTTTTATATTTAGAAACGCGGGTGGTGGAATCGGTAGACACGCTACTTTGAGGGGGTAGTGCCGGCAACGGCGTGTGAGTTCAAATCTCATCTCGCGTACAATGATTTTTGGAAAAGAGAGTGATTTTACCGACAGCTTGGTTTAATCACTCTTTTTTTCTATTTATTAAGTTTAGAGTCTTAGAACTTTCACCTTAAAATAAGTAAGAAATGATAGTATATCCTAATGCTAAAATAAATATTGGATTACAAGTGGTGGGGAAACGTCCCGATGGTTATCACTTGTTAGAGTCTTGTTTTTATCCTATTCCACTGAAAGATTGTTTAGAAATATTGCCTAATGAGGAGCTACAAGACGATAAATTGCTTGTTTATGGAGCTGATAATCTTGGCAACCTACAGGATAATTTAGTATTGCGAGCTGTTCGCCTGTTGAGGGAGAATTATGATTTTCCTTATTTGGAAATTTATTTATATAAGCATATCCCTTCTGGAGCTGGTATGGGAGGTGGGTCTGCTGATGCTAGCTTTACGCTTAAAGCTGTGAATGATTTGTTTGCTCTAGGGTTAACGGATAAAGAATTAAAAGCTTATGCTCTAAAGCTGGGAGCTGATTGTCCTTTCTTTATTAATAACCGTCCTTCTTTAGGGGAGGGAATTGGTGAAATCTTAAGCCCAATAAATGGCTTAAGTCTAGAGCAATATAATTTAGTTATTGTTAAACCAGATGTACATATTAGTACGGCAGATGCTTTTAGAGGATTGAAAAACATTGGCTTGAAAGAACATTCAGTTTTTGAAATCATTAAGGGAGAGCCAAAGACTTGGAAATCCTCTCTGTTTAATGACTTTGAAGAGAGTATCTTTCCTCTTTACCCTAGTTTAGGAACAATCAAAGATAAACTCTATGAAATTGGAGCTATTTATGCTTCGATGACAGGTTCAGGTTCAGCTATTTTTGCCCTTTTCGAAGGAGAACTAGGTTGTGAGGATATAGAAATTTTTAAGGACTCTTTCTTTTGGCAGAGTTTTGGTCGTGAAAAATTAATTTAACCCTATGTATCAAACTGCCACTGTAGAGCCTTTTGGTCTGAAGTATATTTATCGTCAGCTTTTTTCAGATGTTGTCTATTTAGGGTATGCCGTTAAGGTTGGGACTAGGCACGAGAGCCTAAAACAGAACGGAATAGCCCATTTTATAGAACATTTATTGTTCAAAGGAACTCTTCGAAGGAACTCTAAAGAGATTATTCGGGAAATTGAGGGGGTAGGAGGCGAATTAAATGCTTTTACAACCAAGGAAGAAACTATCATATATTGTATTGCTCCAAAAGAATATTGTGCTATAGCTATAGATTTGTTAACAGATATTGTGCAATGTAGCCAATTCCCAGAGCAAGAACTTGATAAAGAGAAAGGGGTTGTCATTGATGAAATTTATTCTTACGAAGATACTCCCTCTGAGCTTATTTTTGATGATTTTGAGAATTTACTCTTTCGTGGACATTGTTTAGGACACAATATTTTAGGAACAAAAGCCAGTGTCTTGCATTTAGGTCGTAAGCAGTGTTTGGAGTTTTATCAAAAGCATTATTGCTTTGATAATATGGTGTTTTTTGCACAAGGTAATTTTCAAGAAAGCGAGCTAAATAATTTATTGTCTTCTAGTCTTTCTAAATTTAAGTTAAGATCAGAGTGTATTTCCTCTAGAGCTGTAGATAATAAAGGCTTTGAAGCAAATCAGGTACGAGAAATTCAACGACGTAAAGGGACTCATCAATGTCATATCTTATTAGGAGGGGTAGCTTATCCTCAGAAAGATAAACGAAGACTTGCTCTTAGTTTCTTAGTTAATATTTTAGGTGGAGGTAGTTTAAACTCTCGTCTAAATACTGTTCTTCGAGAAGAGAGAGGGTTGGTTTATCAGGTAGAGGCTAATTATACGGCTTATTCTGATACTGGTATCGTTACCATTTATTTAGCTTGTGCTAAGGAGGTTCAGGAAGAAGCTATTACTCTTGTTAAGAATGAACTTGATAGATTAGTTTCGGAACCATTATCAGAAAGAGAGTTGTTGTTAGCTAAACGTCAGTTTATTGGGCAACTAACTATAGGCTATGAAAATAGAGAACATATTTTCTTGGCAATGGGGAAAAGTTATCTCCATTATGGCAAGGTTGAAACTTTCGAAGAAATAAAAAGATCTATTGAAGTAATTAGTTCAGAAGAACTGTATGATATTGCCAAGGAAATCTTTGATAAGAGTACTTTTTCTTGTTTGATGTATAAATAAGCATAAATTTTTGTTTATTCATCTGTTCTTTTTTTTAGGGTTTTATATTGTTTTAGTGATAATTCGGGGAAAAGTCTTATCTTTGCTATATATAGTAAATAGAAATTATTAGTATTTTTTTAATTATAGTTTTATGAAAACGAAAACACTTTTGCTTGCTACTGCATTGTCTTTGGGCTTTGCTAGTCAAGCTGTAGCACAGGTTGATGATGTTAATTTTACAGCATCGGGAACTTCAGGTTACAATTTTTGGCATAAGAATCTGAATCTAGGAGAATCTCCTTTTTGGGGAGCTAAGGCTGGTTTTAGCTTTGGACCTATATTTGAACTTAGTGGTATTTATGAAAAGAGCTTTGACCTTAAAGGAGAACTTCAAGGTGCTGGTTGGAACTTTATCAAGGATCTTGGAGATGATATTAAAGGCTCTAATGCTCAGATGGAACGTATTGGAGGTGAAATACGACTCAATATAGTGCCTGTTTGGTCGATAACTCCTTATCTAACGGCTGGGGCTGGTGTGATGAATATCAAGTATGATGGGGTTAATGACAAGACTAAGATTACAAAATCTTACAAAGATGAGCAAGTGTATGCTTCTCTTGGTGCTGGTATTAAGTTCAATCTAAGTCGTCGTATTGCTCTTTCTCTAGAAGGTAGAGATCTAATCTTTAACGTCAATAAGAATAACGCTTACCTTGCAAAAGGTGCAGATGCTGATAAGACTTTGCACAACTGGGGAGGGCGTGCTTCTCTTGATATTTTCCTAGGAGGACACCGTGCTTCGTCAGATGCTATTACTCGTGCTTACCGAAATCAGTTTAGTGGAGGATTTCGTGGTATGAAGTACGTTTTAGAACCAGGTGTTGCATACGTAAACTTCGATGATAAATCTCTTTTCCGTGATCAATGGTTTATGGGTGGTTCTGCAGGTATTGATTTTAATTCATACTTAGGTATTCGAGGCTTTTATTACCAAGCAACTTATAATCCTAGTAAGTTGGAATTTGATTTCACGAAGTCACTTAAAATGTATGGAGGTAATTTCATTGCTCGTCTGAATACTCGTGGTATAAATCCTTATCTAAATCTTGGTGCTGGTTACCTTGATGTGGATAAAGCAAACTACAACGATGCAATGAAGGGACATAGTGCAAAGAGTGGTTGGTTCGCTATGGGTGGAGCTGGCTTAGAAATACCTCTAGGTCGTCATATTGCTCTTCACGGGTCTGCTAATGCAATGCTTAACTCTCAAGATAATCCTGACCCAAATCAAGTAACGGAACTCTCTGATGTTGCCGTTAGTATGATGTACAAGGCTGGTATTCGTATTAACTTAGGAGCTAAGAATAGAGATGGCAAAGCGATGTATCAAGATTATGCTAGAGGTCTAGTTGATGCAGAAAAGGAAGCTCGTTTAGAAGAAATTAATAACCTTCGTCTAGCTAAAAACAAAGAGCTAGAGGAGCTTAAATCAAACTACGAACTTCAGATTGAAGAACTTAATGCAAAGCTTGTGGCTGCTCTTCAAGAAGACGATCTTGAGGAGGTTGAACGCCTTGTTGATGAAAAGAAAGAGGTTAAGAAAGCTGTTGCCAAAGTGGAGGAAGTTAAGCAAGAACTTGCTCAAGTCGATCCGGTAGTTGATACGCCTAAATATAAAGTCTTAACTGCAGAACAACTTGAAGCTCTTGTTGCTCGTGTCGTTTTAGAAGCTAATGGAGGAACTAATGTTGCAGGTGGTGTTTCTCAGATGAGTGATTTGGATAAGATTTTGTTATTCTCAGCTCTAGGTAATGGAGGTGCTCTTTCTTATCAAGGTGTTGCTCCTGTAATATCTCAAGCTCCTGTAGCAAAACCTGTCGCTCCTAAAACACTTGCACTTAAAGTGGCTGAAGCTCCTAAAACAGAAGTAAAAGTACCTGTTGTTGAAGCAAAAAAAGTTGTTTCTACTAAAGAGGCTGAGTTAGAAAACCGTATTAAGGCTTTGGAGATGAAGATTGAGCAGAGTAAGAAGGAAATGCAAATCAAGGCTCTGGAAGCTAAGCTTAGAAGACTGGAAGCTGAAACTGCGACTATTGGGCAAGAGCCACAAGTGCAACCAATTCGAGTTGTGCACGTTGAGCAAGCTAAGCAAGCAGTTGTTGCTCCTAAGTCTGAACCTGCAAATAATGTGCAAGTCATTAAGGTTGCAGAGGATGGAAATGTAACAGCTCAAAACATTGAAGTTAAGAAGACGTCATCTGAGCCTATGTTTAAGCTTAGAGCTATTGACACTTACCTAGGTGTGAATTTTGGTGAAGCAACAACGTTTAACCTAGGTGCTCGTGCTAATTATCAGTTCAAAAAGTCTGATTTTTACTTAGCACCAGAATTATTATATGGTTTTGGTTCTGATGGAGGTTTGGGTTTATATGCTAATGCTATATATCAAATGAATTTCTTGAAGAAATCTCTTAAATCAGTTACTCCTTACTTAGGGCTAGGTTATGGTTTTAGTAGTACTGATGGTACTAATTGGGGTACAAACATTATTATTGGTGCTAAGATTAACAATCTACTAGGTGGTAAGTTGTTTGTTGATTATTCTATTCGTTCTCTATTTGATAATAATCAGATTGCTGTAGGATACTCATTTAACTTCTAATCTTATACATAAAAACATATAAGTTATGAAGGTTAAATTATTTCTAATAGCTTTAGGACTTTGTGCTTGCACTTCGGTGTGGGCTCAGAGTCCTAGGGCTAAAAATAGGACTTCTGTTAAGGTTGTTAAAACTAGTGAGCTTAAAGAAGGAAGCCATCAAGAAGGTTTTTTGGTAGATGAAGAAGCTTTACAGCAGGCTCTTAAAAAACTTGCAATAGAATTAAAAGCAAGTAAGAATCAAAAATCAAAAGAGCAAATGCAACTCTTACGTTATCAAATGCTCATCAAATTGCTTCGTAGGAGGGTTATTGCTCCAAAAGAACAAGTTTCTTTTAAGGACAGACCTCTTGTTATTAATATTAATAATGCTCGTCAAGAAAAGCAGATTGTTCCAAAACAAAAGCATATTGAGAAGCCTAAAGTAGATACTACGACCCTGCTTCTAGAGAAACGTCTTGCTTATCTTGAAGCTCGTCTTAAAGCTGTTGAACTAAAAAATGCTAAAAAGGCAAGTGTTCAGCAACCAATTATTGTTCATCAGAAAGCTTCTGTAGAGCATCATCGCATTGATTCTCTAGAGCGACGTTTGATGATGTTAACTACGGAAAGTCAGAAGCTTGATACGATGCTTGTTCCCCCTAGTGACACTATTTTACTTGAGGTTGACACTGTTGGAGCTAAAGACACTGTTCTTATGGTAGATACGGTTAAATTGGTTCAGGAATTGGTGAATACAAAGGAAGTTTCTATTCCTGCAGATTTCCAACGAGAAGTATTTTTTGCTGTAAATTCTACAGTACTTACTCCTCAAGCTAAATCTGTCCTAGATGATGTGCTACACTTTATGAGAGAATTTCCTAAATCTAGATTTAAGATTTCTGGTTATGCTTCTGCTGATGGTAGTAAAGTAAGAAATCTTCGTTTAGCTCATCATAGACAAGCTTCTGTTCGTACTTATCTTCAGGAAAGGGGAATTTCAGCTAGTCATTTTGTAGAAGGAACTCCTAGCATTGATAAAGATGTTGTTGCAGAACCTCTAGGACGTAAAGTCGTTATTAAATTGATTAAATAAGTTTATGATTTCTCTTTCGGGAGAAGTTTTCGTAGAAAAGGGAGAAGCTTAACTATCTCCCTTTTCTACTTTTTTGTATCTTTGTAGGAGAACTATAAATAAAGAAAATATGACGATTGCTGTAGATTTTGATGGGACAATAGTTAAACATTGTTACCCTAAGATTGGCGAAGAGCTACCTTTTGCTGTTATGACGCTTAAAATGCTTCAAAAGGAGGGGCATCGCCTTATCCTTTGGACTGTTCGAGAGGGGAGAGAGTTAGATGAGGCTCTTTCTTGGTGTAGAGATAGAGGATTAGAGTTTTATGCTGTTAATAGAGATTTCCCCGAGGAAACTAAGGAGAATGCTAATTTTTCTCGCAAGCTAAAGGCTGATCTATTTATTGATGATAGAAGTTTTGGAGGATTACCAGATTGGGGGACAATTTATCATCGTATTAATGAAGGGAAAGCATTAGAAGCAGATTGGGATCAATTAGCTTTTACTGATGAGCCACCTAAGAAAAAATCATTTTGGCAAAGACTATTTTCTTAGTCCATAATTGTAGGAGAAGTTTATTTTTTTATTAAAAACAACTTTAGAATATGGAGGTTGGAACTTTCTGGCAACATCAAGAACTTCTAGATATTTTATTTTTGATGATGGCTTTAAGCCTATTATTATTACTTCCATTATTAGGTTTGTTTTCAACGTTTACAAACTTTCTTTTTACAGAAAAAAAATCCTCTCAGAGGGCAGAAGATTTTGCTTTGCTTCTAGGGCGATTTATGGCACCTAAGATTTTTTCTTTAATAGTGGTTGTACTTAATGCAATTTTAGGTGCTAGTCTATTGTTTTCTATTCTATTAAAGTATTCGTATTTTTCTTGGGGTATATCTTCTCTAGAAGCTTGTTTGATTATAGGACTTCTTGCATCTTACATCTTTATTGTTATTAGTTGGCGACGGGTAAACTTTAGGATATGGTCTGCTTTATTTATGTCCAAACAAGAAAGGCTTCTATTACTTAGAGATTATGGCTTGCTTGCTTATTTGAGAGCTTTGACTCAGTTTATATTATTCTCCTTAATTTTCCTCCCTCTTGATAAGGAACTTATCTTATCCTTATTTCTTATTGGAGCTATTTGTTTTGTAATATTTAGGTTGTTTGTTTCCATCAAAATTTTATCGATAAATATTAAGAATAGCTTTTCTATTTTTTTGTATCTTTGCACTGCTGAGTTTTTACCGTGGGCTTATATGTTCTTATCGGTCGAATTTATGCATAAACATAATTATTTAGTTTCATTATTTGAGTATTTATAAATGGCTATTAAGAAAATTCTAATTTCTCAACCTAAACCTGAGAACGGAAAATCTTCCTATACGGATATTGCAGAGAAATTTAATTTAGAAGTAATTTTTCAACCATTCATTAAAGTTGAAACACTTTCAAGTCTTGACTTTAGAGAACAAAAAATTAATCTATCAGATTATACGGCTCTTATCTTTAATACGCGTGTTGCTATTGAACATTTTTTCAAATTAGTTAAGGAGCTGCGAATTACTATTTCAGACGATATGAAGTATTATTGTTTGAATGAACAAATTGGGAATTATCTTCAGAAGTTCATTACTGTGCGTAAGCGTAAGGTTTATTTCCCTAAGACCAGTAACACCGATGAATTTATTAAACTGATTGCTAAGTATCCAAAAGAAATGTTTTTTATGCCAGTAACTGAAGGATACAAACGTGATTTCATAGAGAGGTTAGAGGAGCAAGAGCTTCAAGTAAAAGCTGGGGTTATGTTTCGTACAGTTCCAGTTCTTTTGGATGAAGAATTAAAAGAGCAAGAGTTTGATTTGATTGCTTTGTTTACTCCTATGGGGGTTAAGTCTTTACAAAAGAATTTCCCTAATCTGGATAGCTCAAAGACTAAATTAGCTGCATTTGGTCCTAAGACTGCTAAGGCAATTGAAGAGGCAGGCTATAGCTTGGCTATCTCAGCTCCAATGCCTAATTGCACAACAATGCCAAAAGCTTTAGACTGCTATCTATCTAAGCTGAAGTAAAGATTTTGTATTAAAAATATATCAAAAGGGGCAAGATTTTCATCTTGCCCTTTTTTGATGTTTTGTTGTAGTTCTGATTTGTGCTATTTGCCTTAGTTAAGGAAGTTTCAGGGAATAGTTTAGAAAAAATCACGGATAACTTTTTCAAAAATCACGGGACTTTTCAAAAAGTTATCCGGAAGTTTTTTTTAACAGAATTGGGGCGTTTGTAAGTTGTTGATTTGTAGGGGATTGAGAATGCCGTTGGACTACACTCTTTTAGCGTTCCGATTTGTGATAAGTTAAAGCCTCAACGAGGGTGAGGGATTGTTTGTATTTTAGGCTTATGTGCCAAAATTGTGGCTGGGAGGTGTTGTATCTTTGTGTTATATAGAGAATTACAACACTTTATAAATTATGAGTAAAAAAAATGC
>PDWI01005498.1_pt1 | contig 16334 bp, 9 predicted proteins | sample 1430891 | NCBI WGS metagenome assembly PDWI01 (sample SAMN01162508, study PRJNA174530) | Oral metagenome, whole genome shotgun sequencing project. | biome: Marine environment; feature: Marine mammal; material: Swab sample of the gingival sulcus; isolation source: swab sample of gingival sulcus...
TCGCCTGACAGCACGGGATCGACGATGAAATTTACTTCGTATTGTCTCATACTTTTCTAAATATTTTAATTAAATTTTAAAAATCGGAGCGCAAAGGTACGCCTTTTTACTAAAAAATGAAATTAGTATGCCATTTTTATTGGGAAAACAAGCCGATCTTGGGTAAAAACCCAAAACTGGCGAGAAAAAAGGTCACAATTCCTCTTTTATAGCTCTAATTTTTTGCTCTTTTCTATATGACTGAATAGTTACGTTTTAATTTTAGATTACAATAAAACGTAAATACTATTTTTTAATCCCCAGTTTGGCTCTTACGCTTGAACTAATGTCAGTACTTTCATCAGCGTACAATATGAATCCCATACTTGCATCAAAGACAAATTGATACCCCCCTTCTTTTGCTACCTGATCAATTACTCCTTGTACTTTATCTCTGATGGGTTTAAGTAATTCTTCACCTTTATTTACTATCTTTTGTTGACTTTCCAAATCAAATTTTTGAAGAGCCTCTTCATCTTTTTTAAGCTTTGCCGTTTCCTCCTCCAATTGTATAGGAGAATAATGATCTTTTTTCTGAGCTAATTCCTGATATTTTTTCTGAAGAGTTTCCAATTTTTTCTGTCCAAGACTTATCAATTGATTTCTATACGTTTCTATATTGGCATTTGCTTGTTTTACTTCTGGCAATTCGCTTAAGATGGCTTGAGTATTTATATAGGCGAACTTTTGGGCAAAAGCAGCAGCAGATACCATCATAACAACTAGTAATATTGATATTTTTTTCATTTGCATATCATTTTGATTTATTAGATTTATAAATTTTCAGAAAAAGAGAGATTAGGATTATTTTATTCCTAATCTCTTCTTTATTGCTTCGGTCTGATCATATCTTTCCCCTACGAATAACACCCCTTGCCCTGAACTTTTATCAATTACAATATCAAACCCCTTGTCCTCGGCAAAACCTGTTATTTCAGAATAAACCCTATCTTCAATAGGTTGCACCAATTCTTGTCTTTTTTGGAAAAGCTCCCCTTCAGGACCGAAATATCCTCTTTGCATTTCTCTGATTTCTTTTTCTTTTTTTACTATCTCTGCTTCTTTATTTTTTTTCATCTCCTCAGTCATCAAAACAGCTTCTGCCTCATATTCATTATAAAGAGCCTTGACCTTATCTTGTTCTTTGATAATCACTTGCCTCCACTGCTTGGCTACCTTATCCAATTCTATTTGTGCGTTTTTATATTCATCTAAATTTTCAAGTATACTACCTACGTCGACTATAGCTACACGTTGAGCGAAAGAGCTTAATGAAAACACAACTGAAAATACTCCAAGTATAAAAAATCTTTTTAACATATTCATTTATTTTTATTTTACGGAAATAGTTATCAAGAAAACTCTCAAATTTTCAAAAACAACTCACGCCCGTCACATTTTAACTTTAATTTAACGTAATTAACCATCATAAAAGTTAAACTTAACGCCCAAAAGCAAAAGTTTTGAAGCCAAGAGAGTAGATTCTAATAAAATTTCTTTCTATCATCTTTTACTTCAACATTATCAGAAATAGATTCAAGTATTCCTCCACTTATAGAAGACTTAACTCCTCTCGCCATATTTTTCTTTTCGGCAATCAAGTTAGGTTCTGAATTATTGTTATCCACGATTTTTGGGGAAACCATAAATACCCCAGAAGAACCTATTATAGGTCCATAAGTTTTACCAACCTCACCATTGAACACCACATTCATAACATTTGGCTCATTTCCAAATTTGTCCACATATTTAGACTTAAAAGCAACTTGAGAAGCATTTTCTACCGATAAATTAAACTGTTTTGCGACCTCACTCAAGTCATTTGAACCTATCTTTTCTTCAATTTTTTTACCTTTTAATTCATTCTTAACCAATGTCTCAACTTTTTTTCTTACCGTTTCAAGATTAAACTTACCAGGTTCATCAATTTTTTTCAAATAAGCTAAAACATATTTCTCATTGTAATAAAGTACTTTATTTGTATAAGTATAAACAGTAGGTGCAATGTCGTTAACCTCTGTACCCTCTTCAAAAGCCCAACGAACAATATCTCTTGAGGTTTGATTTGCGCCTAACTCCATTATGACAAAATCATTTGCCCCCAACGGTATTGACTCCTTAAAGCTAACATTGTACTTTGCCAACCCCTCTTTCAATGCCTCCGGATTATCAGAAGTACTCAATATCTCCCCGCACAATGTATAAATAGAATCCTGAGTTTCCTCACTTGGAACAATGGGCTTGGAAATATACGCCACCTTGTACTTGGAATCTTTGTTATTATATATCTGTTTCTTAACATTGATTAGATGGACTCCAAATCTAGTAGTTACTATATGATAATCATTTTTATCTTTTAGAAAGCAAGCGTCATTAAATGCAGGCACCATAGCTCCCTGAGCGAATGTACCAAGATCACCACCCTTAGGCGCACTTCCGGGATCTTGACTGTATTTTATTGCCAAAGAATCAAATGTTTGTTGTTTTTTATCAAGAACTGTCTTCAAACTGTCTATAAATTTCCTAGCTGCAGCAAAAGCTTCAGGAGTCGCCTGTCCTTGTGGTACAGCTCTCAATATATGACTTGCAGAAACACTATCCGGCACAGGTCTTTTATCAATAATCTTGGCAACAGTGAAAACATCTTTATCCTTATAAGGTCCAATAACCAATCCTTTGTTCAAAACGAGTGTAGAATCAGTTTTTATCTGTGTAGGAAGACTTTCAAAATCGTAATATACAGGCGAAATAATACCTTCGTTAGATACAACAAAAAGGCTATCGTTTTCACTCTTTCTAAAGTCACTGGCAAGTTCTTTTGCCTGCTCATGAATATTATCTACGTCAGAATCGGTAGGCTTTACACTAAAAACAGCATAATCTATTACTCTTTTTTCCTCCTTTTGTGTGTACATATTTTTGTGAGTATTATAGTACTCTTCTATGTCTTTATCCGTTACATTTACCTCGTCGTCGGGTATTTTATCAAAAGGAACCTTCACATAGTCAAAATCTACTTTAGTATTCTCAAGATTATAATTGTCTTTAGCAAACCAAGAAGGTATGTATATCGCCTTTGATACCAAATCTGACATTTTCGAATTTAGGCTGGTATAAGCAATCTCTTTTTCTTGAACAGCCCAAAATTTCTTATAATCCTGATTCAAAGAACCGGCATCTATCATCTCTTTGATTTTATTTAGAGTATTTCTGTCTACCATATTGGTTTGCTTGTTCTTGAACCTAGTAGTAATAATTGGACTCAATCTTTCTCCAAATTGCAAATCCAACAATTCTTGTGTACTCACACCTAAACCTATTTCACTTGCCAAAGTATTGGTTAAAGTTTTATTTTTAAAATAATTCCAAAGGTTTGAACGGTTAGAATATGTATTGGAGTTAGAGTTTCCGTAGAGTACTCTTTCTGCCTCACTAAATTCACGGTAATCTATTTTTTCTCCATTAATTTCCCCCATTGTATTCCTGTCACCGGAAGCGTATTGTGAACTTCCCTGAACAATACTTTGCAATATAAAACCTCCCATTCCAACTGCAATAAGAACAATAAGTACCCAACTATTCTTTCTAATCGAACCTATTAAAGCCATATCAAATTTTTATTTATATTTTTTAATATAATACACGCGCCAACCCCATTGTTAGAGGCTAACAATTTAAAAAACCGTGCAAAGGTAGTTGTTTTATTGAATTTACAAACAAAACAATACAACTAATTAGTACGCATCGGGCAAATTAACCTGTTATTGATACCAAAATGCCCGTCTTTTTGAAAATAAATTAAAAAAACATGAAAAAACACTAACGCAAAAAAAATCATTTAGGTATGTACATCTCCGAAAATGAGGGGAACCTGGCACTACCATAGTGGACAAAGTTTTTATTACCTTTTAATCTTGGCTTGTACCTCCTTATAAAGTCTATAAAAAAAGCAGTTAACTTTTTAAAATCCATATTACGACTATTAGGTCTTGGATAATAAGTAATATAATCTATTGTCCCATTTTTATTCCAAAATACATTCATCCAAATCTTGAGTCCATTAAGATCAAAATTTATTGCATTTGAGTGATCTTCCATATCTTTTAGTAGATACATCCAATTAACATAGGCTAATTCCATAGAATCGTTGCTAATTTCTAATAGACTCAAAGGATAAAGTTTAGTAAAACCACTATAAACCTTTTCATGTTCTCCAATTAAAAAAACCTTTGGTAAATTATTAGAAACACCCTGAGCTTTTGCAAAACCTAGAGAAAATGCAAATGAAAATACTAACAATATGTATCTAAAAAAATTATTCATTATAAACTTTCATAAGTTAAGCGCGCTAAGTTATAAAAAAAATACATTTGACACACTATTTCAAAAATATTTTAGTGCTTTCTACAGTGCTTCCAGCATTATTAGATGCTTTAATTACAATATTATTGCGTCCTCTCCTTAATTTCAAATCAGCTTTTATCAAATTTTCATCCCTAATATATCTAACATTGTCAATATCACTACCATTTAAGGTCAAGTCCACATAAGAAGAATGCAATATACCTGCTACTTCAGCCGTAAATTCAAAACGACTATCACTTACAGTCATCCCTGATTTGTTCGGTGTTTTAATTATAATAGTTGGTTTATCGGGTTTACCTCCAAAAGACACCTTCAAAGTGTCCGAATCCATGCCATAATCATTTACTGCCTTTACTACAATTTCATTTTCTCCCTGTTTCAGTATTACTTTCGAAGAAAGCATTTCATTTTCCAGTTTAAAAGAACTAAATACTGAACCGTTAACGGTTATACGGACATCTCTCTTGCTTTCTATATTTTGGACTATCGCTTTGATTGGAACATAAGCTATACTCATTATTATTCCGTTTTTCGGAGATATTATTTCGACAGCAGGTACTACTTTAGACCGATATTCAAAAGTAACCTCATCATACTCTAGCCCCAACTTATTCTCTGCCTCAACTCTCAACGTATTTTTACCAAGCTTTAAAGGTAACTCAGAGAATATAATACCCAATTTATCATCATAGCTAAAATCTGTAAACTCATTTCCATTCAAGGTGACATAAATATCTTCGGGGGAAGCGATATTCTCAATAGATGCTCTGAATACAACTGTACTTTTATCGCTCTTAAACCTGTTTCTGGGAGAATTGATAATCACAGAAGGTGGATATTTTATAGGTATTTCATAAGTGAAATTAATTTCTTTTTCCTCGGAACTCCTGTTATTAGATGCTCTTATCAAAAGGTTATTCACTCCCTCTTTCAAATTTAATTCTGCAAATATATTACCTGACTCTAAATCAAATTCATCGATAGACCTACCATTTAATGATATTTTCACATCATTTTTATGCTCAACATACCGAAGTTTAGCTTTCAGCCTTACAACATCACTTTCTACATTCATATTATCTTTAGGATAAATAATATCTATTTCGGGAGAACTCAAATTATCTTCTTCAGAATCAATTTGAGAATTATTTTGGTTATCATTTTGTTCGATGCCACAATTCAACTTGTACACCTCAGACGTTTCCTCGCCATTGTGATTTATAATAACTTTTATCACATTTGCTCCTTCATCCAAATACAAACTACTCTTTAATACACCCTCATCATAGCGGAAATTTCTAATCTCAAATTGATTAAGAAACAATTTAACTTTTTTCTTTGAAACATTTCCTTTAATCTTAACCTCAATACCGGTCTTACAGTCTTTGTCCGGTTTTTCTACATTTGTAAAAACTATGGTTTTATCTTTAGTCTTAGGAGGCTCCTTATCCAGATATACAGTTAAATCGCGAGAGTTGATTCCATAAACATTTTTAGCAGTTATCTTTATTGTTGAAACATCGTCATAAAGACTAAATTTATCCGTAACAATTCCGGCACCTGCATCATAATCAAAATATTTTACAGGTCTTTCATTAACCGATATGGTAATATCATCTGAAGAGGAAACCCCCGTTATTTTAGCCTTTAGTTCTAACAAGTCAGTACCGTTCAGATATGATATTTTAGAATCCGGAGATAAAAATGATATTTGTGGCTTACTTTTGGTATTATCGGCGGTGTTATAATCTCTATTATCTGCATCTTCGTTTTCTTTAGTATCCACCTTATAGTATATGTCGAAACTGCTAATCGCTTTACCTTCGTCATTGGAGGCACTCAGCACAAAATTGTTCAATCCTTTTGCCAATCTAACCTTTATTTTAAACTCACTTGTTTTATCATTAAAAACAAAGCTTTTAAATGGATGTCCATTTGCCAAAATCTCTATATTTTGATCCGAATCAAGATAGTGTATCCTAGCTTTTATCGTAAATATCTCTTCTTCTGAATAAAAAACGGTTTCTCGTGGTTCTAAAAGCACTATTTCCGGTTCCGAAATTTCATCAACATCCCCCTTATAAATTATAGATATAACATCCCTACTTTGACCGTAACTATTTTTTCCGTAAACCTGAATTTTATTATCACCGGGCTCCAATTGGACAAAAAATCTAACAAACTGAGGATTAAACTCAAACTCCACCTCTTTCCCATTAACCTTACACTTAACATCTGAAGGAGAATCTATATTGTTTATTTTTGCTTTTATAAAAACTTTCTTTTCCTGGCTATGGTAGGGTCTATTATCAGGGTCTATTATTTTTACTTCAGGATAATTATGATCCTGTACTTCCTTAGGTATTTTATAACCTGACATACGTTCTTCTCTATTTTGAAAGTGTCTTTGACGATGATACTTAGAGGCTTTATTCAGGTCTTTGTATAGATACAAACTGGCTCCTAAACTCAAATAATTGATAAAGTCATTGCCACTATCGACATGGGATTGTGCATCTATTTGATTGTTATTGGTATAATACAGCTTATCAAGTATAAACATAGACAAATAATCGTTAAAATCATATCCGAATTCCAATCCTAAGGATGGCATCAATCTACTTTTTAGAGGAAAGTCACCAAAACCCTCTGCCTTAGTTTCATATCTTCCATCCAATATATTTCTAAGTTCTTTTTTCCTTCTATTAGGTTTAAGAGTCATTACATTATTAAATTCGTTAACATAGTACTCTCCTTGACTATTTTTTATATCCATTTTGGTAGTAAAAATGCCTACACTGCCCCCCAATAGAAAAGACAAATACCATTTTTGCTCTGCTCTAGCTTTATTATAACTAAGTTTGCCGTCAATACCCACTGAAAACATGGAGGTTTTGTAGTTGTAAAAGAAAGATTCGTAATCAGTACCTTTAAGAACATCATTCTCAAAAATATCTGTTGTGCCGTAATCGTCAAGACCTTTTGTTACACTATATGCCATGTTACCCAACAAGTCAAAAGAAAACAAAGATTCTTCTTGGCAATAAAGATTTTTTCCCAGAGACATACCTATCGACCACCCTCCGAATTCTGAGGATACATCGCTAAACTGTCGGGCATCTCCAAAAGACAAAGAAGCAACATAACCTTGCTCTTCTCGACCAAAATCAGCTCCCAGAAGTTGGCTGTAGAAAAGACTACTATCAATAACTACAATCAACAATATCAATATCAGATTTCTAAATGACATCATATTAAAAACTATTTTTTTTGTAACACAACAACTAATCAATTGTGTAAAAATATAAATTTCTGATGATAAACTTATATCCTTTAATGAAGATAATTTCAATTTATTTCAAATAAAGCCAATTACTAATTTATTTAATAGATTATTAACACATTAAAAGTGTGTGTTTACATAATGGCAATTTATATTAAAATTACCTATTAGAAAAGGGTATTTCTCACTCCTCTCTCACAATTTTCGTTTTAATTAATGAATAATTCAAGCCAAGATATTGTCAGAATATAATTTATTATTAACTTCGTGCTGTTAGGGGATTTATTTTAGGTAAAATATATTCCGGGTTTGTTTTTTCAGAATAATAATAGAGAGCTATTGTGTGTGGTATTGTATTCGATTTTAATTTTTATATAAATGAGCACAGAAGAACAAAAGACTTACAGTGATGTAGATTTGAAAGAGGAGCTTTACAAAAATTTTGGCTTTGACAATTTCAAATCATTTCAATCTGATATAATTAAAAGTGTTCTGAATGGTAAGGATACTTTTGTTATTATGCCAACAGGCGGTGGAAAATCACTTACTTACCAGTTGCCGGCACTTATGATGGATGGCACGGCTATTATTATATCTCCTTTGATTGCTTTGATGAAAGATCAGGTGGATTCAATAAGAGGATATTCTCAATCGGACACTGTGGCTCACTTCTTAAATTCTTCGCTAAATAGAACTCAGATAAAGGAGGTAAAAAGTAACATAGTGGAGCAAAAAACAAAAATGCTCTTCGTCGCACCTGAAACATTGACAAAAGAAGAAAGTATAGAATTTTTTAGAAATATAAAATTATCTTTTATAGCTGTTGACGAAGCTCATTGTATTTCAGAATGGGGACACGATTTCAGACCTGAATACAGGCGCATCAGGGAGATGATTGACTCAATAAACAAAGAGATTCCCATTATTGCATTGACAGCTACCGCTACTGACAAGGTAAGATCTGATATAATAAAAAATCTCAAAATGAGAGATTTGAATTATTTCATATCATCGTTCAACAGGTATAACCTTTTTTATGAGATAAAACCTAAAAAAACTAAAGAATCAGCTATCAACGATTTGGTCAGAGTCGTAAAATCTATGCCAAATAAGTCAGGAATAGTATACGTTCAGAGCAGAAAAACTACGGAAGAAATTGCAGAAGTATTGCAAGTTAACGGGATAAAAGCAGAAGCCTATCATGCCGGATTGGATTCCAAGGTTAGAACAAGTATTCAAGATCAGTTTTTGATGGAAGACATCGATGTGATATGTGCGACAATAGCATTTGGAATGGGGATAGACAAACCGGATGTTAGATTTGTGATTCACTTCGATATTCCTAAAAGTATCGAAAACTACTATCAAGAGACGGGAAGAGCAGGAAGAGACGGACTGGAATCAAAATGTATAACCTATTATTCCCATAAAGACATATTGAAACTTGAAAAATTCTTGAGAGATAAACCTGTATCAGAAAGGGAGTTGAGTGTACAATTGATGGATGAAATAGTGGCTTATTCGGAAACAGGATCGTGTAGAAGAAAGTTTTTACTGCATTACTTCGGGGAGAATTTTGATGAAAAAAATTGCAACAACATGTGCGACAATTGTAAGTCGCCAAAAGAAAACATTGAGGCAAGTGAAGATATAAAATTGATTTTGGAAGTGATCAAGTCCCTACACGAGAAAAACATGATCAAAACCCTTGTTGACTTCGTAGTTGGTAGGAAATCTAAGGAAATGAAAGATTTCAGATATACCGAAAATAAAATGTTTGGAATAGGAAAGGAAAAAGATGCACACTATTGGCATTCTATTATCAGGCAATCTCTTCTAAATAATTTACTATATAAGGACGTTGAGCTTTACGGTGTTATAAAAATCACTGACAAAGGAAGAGAATTTATCAAAAAACCTCATTCTATAAATATTCCGATGAATCACGACTATGAGAGCAATGACGATGAAGAAGTATTGATGGGAGGACAAGGAGGTTCTGCATTAGATGAGGTGTTATTCGGTTTACTAAAAGATGTGAGACACGATGAGGCGAAAAAGCTCGGAGTAAAACCTTGGGTTATTTTCTCCGACCCTGCTTTACAAGACATGTCAACACTATACCCTATGAATATAGAAGATATGTTAAATATATCGGGCGTAAGCAAGGGGAAAGCGGAAAGATATGGCAAGCCGTTCTTGGATCTTATAAATAGTTACGTAGAAGAAAATGACATAGATATACCTTCTGATTATTTGGTAAGGCAGGTAGCCAATAAGTCGAAGACAAAAGTATCGATAATAAAGCTTATTGATAGAAAAATGAGCTTCGAAGATATCGCTAAGAATATAAGCATGTCTTACTACGATTTACTGGAAGAAATGTATGTCATAGTATCATCGGGTACCAAGCTAAATATAGATTACTATATCAATGACAAGATAGAGGAAAGCATAAAAGAAGATATTTACGACTACTTCTCGGAAGCAGAATCGGATTCTCTCGAAGATGCTTTGGATGAATTCTATGAAGATGACGACATTACCGAAGACGACATACAACTAGTAAGGATAAAGTTTATCTCTGATATGGCAAACTAAAAGAGTGGTCTCACAGCAAAAGTATATGTATCTAATCGAGCATTACTCTTTTGTGAGAATCAAAATTGTCTTTTATTTTCATCAGTGGTATTTCTACGAAAAAACTAGTTCCAACGTTCTCCTTTGTTTCAAAATATATTTTTCCGTTAAATGCCTGAATCATATTTGTTGATATGGCCAACCCTAGTCCAGTGCCCGAACTTTTTGTAGTGAAATTGGGTGAAAAAACCTTATTCATCATTTCTGGAGGAATACCAATTCCATTGTCCGTAATCTTCACTATAGCGTTCCTCCCCTCCTTATACAAATCTATAATTATCTCACCTTCTCTATCGTTGGGAATTGCCTGAATCGCATTTTTTATAATATTATTCAAGATGCTCACAAGATGATTTTTATCTGCAAACACCACCAAATCATTGATGGGAACATACAATTTAATATTGTAGTCTTCCCTTTTTCTAAAGAAATCATGAACCCTTTCCACTATCTCATTCAATATTACTTTCTCATTTCTGGCACTCGGCATTTTGGCAAAATCTGAAAATTCTGTCGCTATTTTATCGAGATTATTGATTTGCTCAATAAGAGTATCCGAAATTTGCTCAACCATATCGCCTGCCCTTTCCGGACTCCTTTTTACGAATGATTGAAGATATTGTATATTCAATTTAAGAGGTGTAAGCGGATTTTTTATTTCATGAGCGACCTGTTTAGCCATATCTCTCCAAGCAGAATCACGCTCAATCTTCGTTATGATTTTAGCACTCTCTTCGAGCTTAACCACCGTCTTGTTATAAATCGCAATCAGCTTACCGACTTCGTCCTCATTTTTCCAATTCAACATTTCATTCTTACCGCTTATATCCAGAAGTTCTAGCTTTTTACCGAGTATATCAATTGGCTTGGATATGGAATTGGCAAGGGTAATCGCAATAGCTCCGGCAAGCAAAAACAATATGACATAAACATTCAGAAAATTGGAAAGAACGCCTGACGCTAGAAAATTGGAACTACTCTTAGGGTTTACAAAAACGACAAAACCCCGACTACTATCTTGAAAATCCAAACCTGTTACCGTAATCAATAATCCGTCAACATCTATAAAATGAGTATTGTGCTTATGCCTATCATTCAACAACTCATTTTTATCGATATTTTTTAACGACTCTAACTCATTGGTATATATTTTTTTGCGAGGATTTTCGACAATATTCATCGAATCATCCAAATAATAAACATTGACGCTATTGTCATACTCAAATTTTTCCAAGATGTCTTGAATGGCTTTAGTATCGGACGATGACTCTATTTGCCACAATGCATTTTGAATATTTTCAGAATACAACAGTGTTGACTCCTTTATTTTTTTCTCAGAAAACCCCTTAAAATAAAAAAATGTGATTATTCCTAATATAAAAAATGAGGCAACTATTAAGCCAATAATACTCGTTTGAATCCTATTTCGCAAAGAATTTATCCCCTTAAAAGCCAAACTTACGATAGGGGGCAGAAAAGAAATCCTTTGATTTAAAACAGAGACTATCAAGAAAATAAGACCCGTTATCAGAAATAACAGAGAAAATAAAGAAAATGGCATCAATATACTTGGAATACTCTCCACCTGAAGAACATCTATATCTTTGTCATATCTGTACCATAAAAATGAATTTCCGTTGTGAGAATATTCAAAAACATCATCCACGTACTCTATGCTATCGGGTTTTAGAATCCTCCCAAAATTTGTATTGTTATTGATAACTTGCCCTTTAAAAAATAGAACCAAGCGCAAATTTTTATTTCGTCCCGAAGAATATGTTAATGTTTTACCAATGGTATTGTGAAGACGATTAATCGCCAAAGAGTCTTTTTGCCCTTCTACATATCGACTGAGCAACTTCAAGTAATCTCCGTTTAGAGGATTAAAAAATAATGCAGTATCTACATTATAATAGCCTTGATTCAATATAAAAACAAGCTCTTTTTTGTTCAGAACCCTTTTTTCGATATAAGCTCCTGAATATGTCGTATCAATACCTCTGAAACTCTCAACAACATTTTTGTCACTGTCATTTTGAAAATAAAGAGACTGCTTTATAAGCTCTTTACGCAGCTTATAATTAGACTCTGTATTGCCTGTATAAACAATTAGTGCAGTAAATCCGGGAATTAAAATCATCCAAGTAAATATCCAAGTGGAATTTATAGTCTTTTTATCCAAAAATAAATCCAAAACAAAAATGAAAATCAAAAATGAAAGTAAGCCGGGAATAATGATATAAGAATCATAAACGTAAAAAGATAAAATAGAATAAACCACTAACGGAATAGTAATAAAAAGCAGCTTTTCCTTTAAAACCAAGCCCAATCTATCCACTCCAAGCATCAGGTAAATAGAAATAAGAGTAAAGGCTATAAATATATTTAAAAATATCACCAACCACAATATTTCTTTCAATCCTATATCCAACAATGAAGCAACGTCAATCTGAATATCAGCTTGAAAATATAGAAAACGTATCGTTAAAATTGTCACCCCCCCAAATAATATCAACAAACTATAATTGACAACAGCCCGAAGATATCTGTGACTTACTTCTAAAACCTTGCCTTCTTGCCTCTCTTCACGCTTATTGATAGCATACAAAACAAATAAATCAAACATGCCTATAAGCAAAATAACCTGAAGGGTAATCAACTTAAAACTTCCTACAATAGGAACAGACTCCGTCAAGATATAAGATTCAGATATTCCCCAAAAAGAAACAGCAAAACTTATGAAAAATAAGACAGTCAAGAGTAAAATACTTCTAAGCATAAAATTGGTGTTGCTTCATAATCCACAAATTTACATTATAATTTTTAATTATCACACAGACAGATAAAGATACAAAAAAAGATTTCAGGAAAATTAATCACCTTCGCACCTAAATATACAACAAAGTTTGTTAGAATTAGAACCTGTATCATCATAGTGAATTTAAGTTGTGAGCCTTATTGTTTAGAATAATTATAATTTTTTTTGTAATCTTGTATGTAATTTACGTCACATTTTAGTTGTTAATCTGTTTTAATCATTTTTATCAACAATATATAATTTACCCTGTTAGTTTATTCCAGTAAAATAGTTAGTAAATGAAACATTTTAAATCTATATTAGATAATGATTTTTATAAGTTCACAATGCAAAGTGCAGTTGTGAAGTTATTTCCTAATATCAGGGGAAAATACCAATTCATAAATAGAGGCAATCATAAATTTCCTAAGGGGTTTGATGTCGCATTGCGTAGAGCAGTTGATGATATGGCAAATTTAAAACTGACAAAACGTGAAAAATCATATTTATCAAAAACATGTCCTTATTTACCTCCCACTTACATAGATTTTCTAGAAGGTTACAGATATAATCCTGAGGAAGTTTCAATAAAACAAGTCGGAGAGGAATTGAAAGTATCTATAAAAGGTTATTGGTATCGTACTATTTTGTGGGAAGTACCTATTTTGGCGTTAATTAGTGAGTTATATTATAAGTTCACAGATGCAGAAAGATGGTCTGATGGAAAAATAATTGAGAATACCCTTGAAAAGATAAAGCTGTATGACAATTTGGATGTAAAATTTGCTGAGTTTGGAACAAGACGCAGATATTCTTATTATGTTCATAAATTAGTAACAAAATGTTTATCTGAATACAAAGGAGGCACATTCACAGGCTCAAGCAACATCCACATAGCGATGCTGAATAATGTGAAGCCTATAGGCACACATGCTCACGAGTGGTTTATGTTCCATGCAGCAGAGTATGGATTTAAAATGGCAAATACATTATCTTTGGAGCATTGGGTAGATGTATTTAGAGGCGATTTGGGAGTTGCATTGTCAGACACTTACACTACAGATATATTTTTCAAGCAATTCGATACAAAATTTGCTAAGTTGTTTGACGGAGTACGTCATGATAGTGGTGATCCTATTGAGTTTGCCAACAAAACGATTGAACACTATAAAAAACTTGGAATAAATCCTCTGTATAAATACATTATTTTTTCCGATGGACTCAATTCAAAAAAGGTAACTGATATAACCAATGCCTGCAAGGGAAGAATTGGTGTCTCTTTCGGTATTGGTACTAATTTAACAAATGATGTAGGCTTAAAACCTATGAATATAGTGATAAAACTAACTGACGTGTTAACCAGCGATAATGATTGGGTACATACAGTAAAGCTATCTGATGAACCGGGAAAACATACCGGAAATCCCAAAATGATTGACTTAGCAAAAAGTATTTTGAGGATAAAAGATTAACTTAAAATTGTGGGTAACTTTATTGTGGTAAAAATCTAATCCAAAATAAGGAAAAAAACATGCCCACTCCTACCAATAAGGTCGAAGTGGGCAATTATACGTGAATATTATTTTAATTTACCTTAAAAGTAATATCTCCATCTTTGAAGAAACGTACTATCTGTTGCGCTGCCGCTACTCCGGCATTGATATTAGCTTCTTTTGTTTGTGCTCCCATCTTCTTAGGAGTGAAGAACACCCTGTCGGCAAATTTAGCCTCAAATTCATCTCTCTTATCAGGAGCGATATCAGAGATATATCTGATGTCTTCTCTTTCTGCCATCAACTTCAACAAACCATCTTCATCGACTACCTCTTTTCTAGCAGTATTTACCAAAGTTCCATTTTGAGGAAGTTTTTTCAACAAATCGTAGTTTATTGATTTGACGGTGTGTTTATTTGCCGGGATATGCAACGATACATAATGGCAATTGCTGTACAATTCCTCTACTGTGTCGTAAGGCTCTACGCCGTCAGCTTCAATAGCACTATTATCAACAAAAGGGTCATAGGCAAAAACTTCCATGTCAAAGCCTTTGGCAATTCTTGTAACATTTTTTCCAACATTACCATAAGCGTGGATACCGATTTTCTTGTCTTTCAACTCAGAGCCGGCTTTTGGCTGATATTTATTTCTGTTCAAGAACACCATCATACCCATTGCCAATTCTGCAACCGCGTTAGCGTTTTGTCCGGGAGTATTCATAACGACAACATCGCTTTTTGTCGCAGCATCTAAATCTACGTTGTCGTATCCTGCTCCTGCTCTTACCACTATTTTCAAATTCTTCGCCGCGGCGATTACCTCATCAGTTATTTTATCGCTTCTTATTATCAAAGCATCTGCATCCTTTACTGCTGACAATAATTCCGAGTTATCGCCATATTTTTCCAATAGAGCGAATTCGTGTCCGTTATCAGTTACAATTGACTTTATTTTGTCGATTGCAGCACTTGCAAAAGGCTTAACTGTAGCTACTAATATTTTCATGATTTTATTATTTATTATTTTAGAATCTTAATTTAAGTAACTTCTGGCTATTAAACATTTTTTTCAAAGTCTTTCATGGCTTTAATCAAAGCCTCAACACTTGCTTTTGGCAATGCGTTGTAAGTACTGGCACGGAATCCTCCCACTGAGCGGTGTCCCTTTATTCCTACTATATTTCTTTCGGCAGCGAAACTCAAGAAATCGGCATCTAGCTCTTTGTATTCATCGTTTGTAACAAAAGTGATGTTCATAAGACTTCTGTCCTTTGGATCATCAACAGTTGGTCTGAACAGCTTATTTCTTTCTATCTCGTCGTAAAGCATTCCTGCTTTTTCTTCATTCATTTTTTGCATAACTTCAACGCCACCCAATTCTTTCAACCACCTCAATGTTTGCATCAATGAAAATACAGGTAATACCGGAGGCGTATTGAACATAGAACCTTTTTTGATATGAGTTCTGTAATCAATCATTGTAGGTATCGCCCTTTCTACTTTACCCAAGAGCTCCTCTTTCACTATCACAAAAGTAGCACCGGAAGGTCCAAGATTCTTTTGAGCACCACCGTAGATAATTCCATATTTAGAAACATCTACAGGGCGAGACAAGATATCTGATGACATATCAGCAACAAGAGGCACACCAAAATCAAAATCTTCCTTTATCTCTGTTCCGGCAATAGTGTTGTTAGTAGTTATATGAAGATAG
>PDWI01005500.1_pt1 | contig 16333 bp, 14 predicted proteins | sample 1430891 | NCBI WGS metagenome assembly PDWI01 (sample SAMN01162508, study PRJNA174530) | Oral metagenome, whole genome shotgun sequencing project. | biome: Marine environment; feature: Marine mammal; material: Swab sample of the gingival sulcus; isolation source: swab sample of gingival sulcus...
ATATCAGTCATAGTCGACAGTGTTTTTGATTGTTGAATAAATATTGGTGAAGTTTTCATTGAAATTGGTTGGGGTGATTCGTCCCATTTCAATGAATTTCACTGAGATTTCCTTTGAAATTTTTAAAATTGTCTCTTCAGAAACCTTTGAAACACGAGCTTTTTCATTGTCTTTATTGCATGCCATGGTGATCCTCTTACGTTTAATAAAACAGCGCCTCTACTGGGTGAAGAAGGCCAATTCGTCATAAGAACAGTAGAGGCGAAGCTCTGTTGGAAAAACCGACCAGGCCATTCCGGTGGAGACCTTTTTAATAAGGCAAAAATTGTTTTTTTGCCATGAATTTTGTCTTCTGTCTATACAGTGTATTGATCCTTTTTACAAAAAACATGCCGCTGTTTGCCGTTTTTGTTGGCAGAAGTTAAGTCTTGAATTTCTGTCTCAATCGAAATTTTTGTTTTGGCATGCAGTAATATCTTTTCCCTGCAATTCTTGACTAAGCAGCAAAGTATTTATATAATAAGATAGGTACTTGTTTTTCTCATTCATTCCCTTGAAGAGGTGTTATGAGAGATTGCACTTATGGAAAGCCTTTGTCGATATGGAAGTTACGATGGGCTGCAGGGTGTGTCTCTATCGGTGTGCCTGTTTTTATTATACAGAGCAGCCGGATGAAAATTTCAGGCGATAGACTTTAGTGCAAAGTTTGGTCTGATTCTCGTGTAGGGGAGAACAGGAAAAGCACCTTTTTGGCAGAGTTTTCTTGTTATGCTGCGTTGTTATGGGGGTCGTAATGAGATATTCGCTTGTAAGGTACATCTTTTTTTCTCTGGTAGGTTCTCTGGTTGTTTCAACCGTAGTTCTTTTCTATTTGTCTGACAAACGGATACATTCCATTGTTGATACTCAGGAGCAACAAATTTTCAAGGAACGTCTTGATACTATTATCGGGATTTTGGCTGAAAGTAATGACAAGCTTCGTTCAAGAGCCGTTGCTAGTTACGGCAAGGAGCTTAAAGAAGCAACCTTGCAAAGAATCAATAAAATGTATTCATCTGCCGATTTCCCCTATACCCCGGTTATTTGTGATAATAAGGGCAAAATCTTGTATAAGGGAGATTATGACGCGCAGGTGCATTTAGATGTTTTGCCGGCACACCTGCAACCGTTAAAGCTCGAAGGGCATACCACATCCTATGAAAATGGAATTGTTGGCAATTTTTGGATAATCAAGGGAAGGTTTGAACCTTGGCAATGGGATGTTATTTTTATCGTGTCCAATACCATGAAGAATTCTTTTGCTCATAATCTGAGAGACGGGATTATTCTGTTGGTGATTCTTGCCAACATTGTGTTGTTCGGTATTGGTTCCTGGATGATCGTAAGGCTTGGCAAGCCTTTATCAGAGCTAAAAGATGCCGTTCATAATCTGAGCAGAGGCAAATTTGATGCACCGATAGAATCAGCCCTGAAAAGGAAGGATGAAATTGGTATTTTCGCAAATGGCTTCCAGAAGATGAGAGAAAGTATCAAGACTCAAATGACCTTGCTTGCCGAGGTCAATTCTGCTTTGCAAACACAAGTAAATGAACGGTTAAAGATAGAGGAAGAGAGGAAGAATACAGAGCTGAGCTATCAACAGATTTTTAATGCTTCCAATGAGGCTATTTTTATCTTTGATCTGAAAACGGGAAAAATTCTCGAAGCAAACGATGCGGTGATTAGTTTGTTTGGATATAGCAGGGAGGAACTGGACAAATTAAGTTTTGCAGAATTGCATATAGGGCCTGGAGAGAAAGCGTTTGAACGTGGATGTAAATTGCTTGAGAGCGTGGTTGAAACTGGTCCTGTTGTGCATGATTGGCATTGCACGAAAAAAAGTGGACAATCTTTTCCATCAGAAACCTCTCTTAAGGCTTTTCGGGTGGGAGACGAATATCGGGTGATTGTTGTGTGCAGGGATGTCTCTGCCAGGAGGAAAGACGAACAGAGGCGGAAAGAGATTGAAGAACTGTTGCAACGGTCAAAGAAGCTTGAAGCGGTAGGAACTCTTGCCGGCGGAATTGCTCATGATTTCAATAATATTCTCACCCCTATTATCGGCTATGCCGAAATGCTTTTGGCACAGGAGGAGCCGGACAGGGGGCAGGTTGCCAAAGGACTTAAGGTCATATTGGATGCATCTCTTAAAGCAAAGGAGCTGGTACTGCAAATTCTTGCCTTCAGCAGAGGGGAAAAAGGGGAATTTGAATTAATAAGTCTTGGCAAGATTACTGAGGATGTCGTGAGATTGATGCGTTCGTCTTTGCCATCTTCTATCAAGATTGAATATGATGTCCTCTCGTCTGATTGTCTGGTGCTGGCAGAATCTAATCAGTTATTGCGAATTATTACCAATTTGTGTGCAAATGCTCAGCAGGCGATAGGAGACAATCAGGGTACTATCAGTTTGGGACTTGAAAAAATAGAACATAAAACCGCTGTTGGTATGTCGGGTGAGCATGTTCATCTCTGGGTAAAGGATGATGGTTGTGGTATTCCCGCCGATATTATTGATCGTATTTTTGAACCCTATTTTACCACCAGGCAACTGAGCAAGGGTACAGGACTTGGTCTGTCCATTGTTCATGGCATTGTAAAAAACCTTGATGGTGAAATATCCGTTGAAACTGTCGTCAATCGGGGCACAATATTTCATGTATACCTGCCCTGTTCGACTATGAAAGAGAACAACAGAAATGAAATTATCACTACCGAATGGCTGCGTGGAGATAATGAGGTGATCTTAATTGTTGATGATGAAGAGAATGTACTCAAATTTGAGAAGTCGATGTTTGAACAACTCGGGTACCAGGTCTTCTCATTTACCGAGGGACACAAGGCGATAGAGTTTTTGCAACAACATTATCAAACAGTTGATCTGGTTGTTACGGATATGGTTATGCCATCTATGTCCGGTGTTGAACTTGCGGCACAGGTAGACGGGTTGGACAAGAATATTCCGGTAATTCTTCTTTCTGGTGATGGTCAACTCGTTGAAAAAGGTGATGTCGAAGTTGACGCAATTGTGAAAATCCTGCAAAAACCGATTGTTCTTCACAGCTTCGCATCAACGGTTAAGGAGGTACTGGGAAAGAATACAAAAAAAGAAAAAAACGTGTAGCCGTCTTACCGTAAAAGTCCTTTGATTATCAATGATTTTAAGAAGAGCATTGTGGTGTTACATCTGATCGCTTTCCACAAAGGCATAGGCACTGTGTTTGTGAATGGATTCAAAACTTTCCACCCCTGCTGAAAACCAGGTGATATCTGGGTGCTTTGACGCGTTAACTGCTACCATGCGTACCACATCTTCAACAAACATCGGGTTGTTATATGCCTGTTCTGTCACATATTTCTCGTCGGGCCTTTTGAGAAGAGCATACAGTTCACAGGATGCTGAGGCTTCAACCAGTTCGATAAGCTCTTCCAACCATATAAACTTTTCATATTTCACACAAAAGGTGACTTCGGTTCTCTGGTTATGGGCTCCTGCCTCGCTGATCTCCTTGGAACAGGGGCAGAGGGTGGTTACCGGAACCTGAACACAGAGTTTGAAAGAGGGGTGGTCTCCACTTTCTCCTTCAAAAATACATGTGTATTCCATCAAGCTGGCTATTTTGGTCACCGGAGCGTGTTTCTCAATAAAATAGGGGAATTTCAGGGTGAGTTTTATTGACTTTGATTGTAGCTCCTTTTGCAGGTTGTTGAGAAAATTTGTGTAATTTGTCACACTGAAATCACCGGAAAAATCGTTTAATGACTGGGTGAGCAGATCGATAGCATCATCCGCGTCCTTTGTCTTTGAGGTGACTTGCAGTTCAATGGTGGCAACGGAGTGTTGGAGCTCTCCAGAGCGTTGTTTGACCCTGATTGGGAGCTGGATGTTTTTTAAACCGAAGGTATGATCTACTGGCATTTGATTTGGGTGTAAATGTATGGTTAATCTCGCAGCTGTTCAGAATTTGAAACACCCAGAGAATTGTAAATTTCCCTGGTAGCCGATGAATTGTTCAGGGTGAAGAACTGAATGCCGTGAACATGATTGTAGATCAGATCTCTGACCTGTTCAGTTGCCCAGTGGATACCCACTTTTTTTACCGCTTCGTCATTTACTGCCCGGTTTACACTCTTAAGTAACTTGGCTGGAATCCTTGCCCCGGCGGCAAGTTCTGCTGTTCTGATAAGACCGTTTTTAGAACCTACTGGCATGATACCGGCAATATTTGGAACGTGAATACCGTTTATTTCACAACGCTCGCAATAATCATAGAAATCACGGTTATCAAAGAATAGCTGGGTTACTATATAATCTGCCCCGGCGTCAACCTTTTGTTTGAGGTATTCCATTTCAAGCAAACGGTTTGGGGTTTTGGGATGTCCTTCAGGGAATCCGGCAACACCAACGCACATGTGGGGAAAGTGTTGTTTGATAAAACTGACCAGATCAACGGCATGGTCAAAACCGTTTCTGGGTGGGGAAAAATTGGTTGTATTTTTTGGTATATCTCCAGCAAGCGCAAGGATATTATGGACTCCAGCCTGATCGTATTTTTCGAGCAGTGCTTTAATTTCGTCTCGTTCATGACCAACACAGGTAAGATGTGAGACCACTGTAAGCTCTGTTTCCTTTTTAATCCGTAATACCAGATTATGGGTTCTGTCCCTTGTGGAACCTCCCGCCCCATAGGTAACACTGACATAAGAAGGGGATAACGGCAGGAGCTGTTTTATGGTTTCAAGGAGCTTGTCGGCGGCAGCATCCTGGTGTGGAGGGAAAAACTCAAAACTAAAGGTCGTTTTCTGTTGTTTGATAATGTCTTTTACAAGCATCGCTGTCTTCCAGTTTAAAGAAATAAAAAGTAAACGCGACTACTATACCCCGAAGTTGCAGAGAAACAACCGCAAAAATGAGACAAACGAATAATACCAGGTCATTTTAATTGATATTAGCTGTATTAAGTGTAAAATTCAAATTTCGCTAAGAGCAGAATTACAGGGTAACGCACAATATGACTGTAACCGAAGAAAAGATACGAGTTGATAAATGGCTGTGGGCGGCAAGGTTTTTTAAGACCAGGCATTTGGCTTCCCAGGCGGTAAATGGCGGTAAGGTACATCTTAACGGGCAGCGGGTTAAGGCTGCAAAACTGGTAGCGATTGGCGATAAACTTGAGATAAGTAAGGGAACGATGTCTTTTGATATTACAGTGTGTGGTATTAATAAGACCAGACGCCCTGCCTCCGAAGCTCGTGAACTGTATCTGGAGTCTGAAGAGAGTATTCGAAGTAGAGAAGAGGCTCGGGCGTTGAGAAAAATGGTGAATGCCGGACATTCACCCCCGGCGAAAAAACCTGGTAAAAGAGATCGTAGAAAGATAAAGGAATTTATTCGAAAATTATAAGGCAAGGAGAATGTTGTGGGGAAGGTTAAACGGGCGCTTATCAGTCTTACTGATAAATCAGGTGTAGAAGATTTTGCCAAAGAGCTTGAAAAATTAGACATTGAAATACTTTCAACCGGTGGAACAGCAAAGAAACTGCGGGAATCGGGTGTCGCGGTGCAGGATGTTGCTGATTTTACCGGATTTCCAGAAATGCTTGATGGGCGGGTAAAGACCCTTCATCCTCTTGTCCATGGCGGGATTCTTAATCAGCGGGAGAATGAGACTCATAAAAAACAGTGTGAAGAACATGGTATCAAGAATATTGATCTGATTGCTGTGAATTTGTACGCATTTGAAAAGACCATTGCCAACCCGGACTGTACCCTGGCAGATGCGATTGAAAATATAGATATTGGCGGACCTACCATGTTGCGGGCTGCGGCCAAAAATTTTAAGAGTGTCACTGTAATCGTCGATCCGGCAGATTATGCTGGAGTGCTTGAAGAAATAAAAGAATATGGCGACACCAGCCTGAAAACCCGTTTTCGGCTGGCGGCCAAGGTTTTTGCTCTAACATCCGCCTATGATACAGCAATTTCTACCTGGCTGAACACCGTGGATGTCGATTCCAACGACTATTTTTCGGGTGAATAATTATGCTTAAGATGGCTGTTCTCCTTTCGGGAAGCGGGCGAACCCTTGATAATTTCCACCAGCGAATCAACAGCGGTACGTTGTCAGCAGAGATCCAGGTGGTGATTTCAAATGTTGCCGATGCCCTGGGCTTAAAAAAGGCGGAGAACTATGGATATCCAGCCTTTCATGGTGATACGAATCCGGCAATCAATCAGATTTTGAAGGACTATGACATAGATATTATCTGTCTTGCCGGATACTTGAAACTCTACCTTGCCCCTGAGGAGTTATCAAAAAATGTGATTAATATTCACCCGTCCTTGATTCCCTCCTTTTGTGGTAGCGGCTACTATGGGCACCATGTCCATGAAGCGGTCTGGAAACGGGGGTGTATGATCAGCGGTTGCACGGTGCATTTTGCCAACGATAAATATGACGAAGGACCGATTATCTTGCAAAAAAGCGTCGGGCTGGATTATAAGGACACGCCGGATGATATTGGTGCCAAGGTTTTTGAGGTAGAATGTGAAGCCTTTCCCGAGGCACTTAACCTGGTTGATCAACATGGCATAAACTTTTTCTGGGAGCGTATGAGCAAGTGACGGTTCAACAACGACAAATTATGAGTGGTAAGGATATTGACCTTGCCCTGCAGAGAATTTGTTTACAGATTCTTGAGAAAAACAGTTCCGGTTCAAAGCTGTCGATAATTGGTATTTATACCTGCGGTGTGCATCTTGCCCGGCGCCTTCATCAGATGATCCAGACACAAACTGATGAAGAAGTGAGCTTTGGCAGCCTTGATATTACCCTGTACCGGGATGACTGGAGTTTAATCAGCCAGAATCCGGTGGTGAAAACCACAGCCATTCCTTTTGCAGTCGATGACAGTCAGGTTATTTTGGTTGACGATGTTATTTATACCGGCAGAACCATACGTGCGGCGATGGATGCCCTGGTAGACTATGGAAGACCGTCATCCATTCAGCTGGCGGTTTTGATAGACCGGGGTGGACGGGAAATCCCAATCCAGCCTGATTTTACCGGCATGGTTGCACCGGTGCAGGATGATGAGCGTATTCAGGTTTTGATGGCAGAAAACGATCGGGTTGATCGGGTTATTATTGAGCGTTAGACACTGTTATGGAATTACTTGCCCCTGTGGGGTGTACGGAAAACTTTGTTGCAGCAGTTGAAGCCGGTGCCGATGCTGTTTATGTCGGTGCACCGGGGGTAAATGCCAGAAATATCCGTTCAGAGCTCAGTCTTGAAGAAATCAGCGGTATGTCCCGTTACTGCAAAAAAAACGGTCTGCGGCTTTATTTTGCGGCTAACAGCTTGATTCTTGAACGAGAATTACCCTATCTTGTAAAGCTGCTGGCGCAAATTGAAACACTCGAGCCGGATGGTCTGATTGTGCAGGATATTGGCCTGCTGAGAATTATCAAAAAATACTTTCCATCTCTTCCCATTCATGCCTCGACCCTCATGGCAGCCCACAATCTCGATAGTGTTCGGGCGCTGCAAAAATTAGGCTGTGAACGAGTGGTGATGGCAAGGGAGATGACCCTTGCTGAAATTGAATCCATAGCCCAGAAAAGTACAGTGGAGCTGGAAGTTTTTGTCCATGGTGCGATGTGCTATTCCTATTCAGGCTTGTGTTTGTTTTCATCATATTTCGGTGGTAAGAGTGGGCTGCGGGGAAATTGTGTGCAGCCATGTCGTCGAGCCTATTCCTATCAGGATACCAGGAAAGGGCGACGGGACAATCGAGGCCAGGGGAAACGGCAGAAGGAGTATCTTTTTTCCATGAATGATCTCGATGGAATGGAGGTTATCGATGATCTTCGCAAGGCAGGAATTGCCTCGCTGAAAATAGAAGGCCGCCTGCGTTCAGCCCATTATATTTCAAGTGTGGTGAAGGCGTATCGCAAGGTGCTTGATGCCGATGAAAATTCATTACAGGGGGCGATGGAGGAGGCTCGCGAGCTGGTTGAAGGGTCGATGAGTCGTAAGGTTACTTCAGGGTATTTTTATTCTTCACGACCGGAAACAATTATTACCCCTCAGCGTTCAGGTAATATGGGGCTGTTTCTTGGTAAAATGGAGCTCTATAAACAATTGCCAGACCGTGTTGTGTATTCGGTAAAGCTTAAGGAAACGCTTGCTGTCGGTGATCGTGTTCGTATTCATGATACACGCAGTGGTGAAAGGCACGCGGTTACCATCCATGAAATGCAGATTGCAAACAACAAGGTTGAACGGGCAAAGGTTGACGACCTGGTCCGTCTCGTTTTTCCCAAGAGCAAGATTTCAGCCCATTTTAAATTCGGTGAATTGTATAAGGTTGATTTGAAGGGACGAAGTGGTGAGGATAGCCCGGTTATACAAGAACTTGGGAGGTTGACCGATAAACGAAAACTTGCCGCGGTTTTAAAACAGCAGGGCAAGTTTATTCAAAGAACAACCAATGCCATTTGGCTTGAAAAAAACAAACAGGATTCCTCAAAAGAGCAAAAAGCAAGGAACGGGTGGAAAAAAGGAAAAGGCTCTTTTCGTAAAAAGCGGACACCCCAAAAGCCACCTTTGGAAATATGGTTGAGAACAGATTCCCTGAAAACCGTTTTGAGCAGGTGGCCGTTTAATCCTGATCGGGTTGTTTTAAATGTTACTGAACAGCTGGTGGGACAGGCTGGTCTGGTGAAGCGAGCACTTGGTGCCCGTTCCAAAAAAACTATCTGGGCTCTTCCTCCTGTCATTCATGAGCAGGATATGTTCAAAGTAAAAAAACAGGTGAAAACGCTGGTTCGAAATGGTTACAGATCTTTCCAGCTTGGTCACATTGGGCAAGCACTTCTTTTTGCTCATGAAAAGGTCCATCTCTTTGGTGATTACACCCTGAATTTACTTAATAGCCAGGCAATAAAAATGGCTGCAGAACTCGGTCTTGAAGCTGGTCAGATTTCTGTGGAATGTGACAGAGATTCGATGGAAGAGATGATTTTTGGCTATAAGAAAATCGGGATTCCTACTCCCAAAGGTGGAAATCCGTCTGTAACCATGAAGGTTGGGGTGACGGTTTACGGTAGACCAGCCTTATACACGTCCAGGCTGCATGCAAAACATTTTCAACTTGGAAAAACTGTAGTATCGCCTAAGAATGAAGCCTTTGTTATTCAGAAAAAAGACAACCTTATCCGAACCTATGCAGACAAACCCTTTTCCTTACTTCCCTATCAGCGCCAAATGAAAATGGCTGGAGTAGATTATGGCGTCATAGATGTAACTGGCAGTCATGTCGGCAAAAAAGAATTGCTCGATATAAACGAAAGATTGATGGACAGCGGCAAATACAGCAAGTTGTCCACCTTTAACTATCTTGGTGAATTAGTGTAAAACAGTGGCGGTGATCGGCGTTGCGGTCTGTTCTTTTTTTACCTCATCTAATCGTCTCATTCCTTCCATAAGCAATTTCATGAAATAGCTGATTTCAGGGAGTTCGAAATCTTCCTGGGGTATACCAGGGGTAAAACGAAATCTTCCTGAAGGTTCTTTGAGAATTTCGTAAAAGGCTTCCTCATCAAAAAAATTACCGTATTTCGCTTTTATCAGTGAGCCTTGGCGAAAAGAATACCTTGCCGTTCCAAATGTTACTCCGGTAATAGTTAATATTCCGGTTTTATTATTCATATTCAGGGTCTGGAACAGTGCTTCCGGTGGTATTTCAGACAGCTTCCCTGTTATTCCCGAAGCAAGATCTTCGGCACGAATGGTGTTTGACTTGTTGAGTCGATTTGCCATCAACCTGGAGAAATAGAGCTGGATTTCAGGGTAATGATCCAGGATACGTTTAAAGTTTTTCTGATTGATATAGAGGATGGAAGTATCTTCTGCCACCTGAATTGTGGCGCTTACCGATTCATTGCAAATCAGACTCATTTCACCGAAAACATCACCCTTGGTGAGGGTTGATATGGTTATTCCCACATCGTTTATCACGTTTACACTGCCGGTAACAATAATATAGAAATTGCCGCCCGGATCTCCTTTACGGATAACGATATCGTTTTTTTTAAACGTATGAAGTTTGAAAAATTGAACCACCTTGTCAAGATTAGGTTTGTCGATGTTTCTAAAAAAGGAAAAATCGCTGAAAAGATGAATCATTGATGCAAGTTCGTTAGAACCTGAGCTGATCGGATCATGCTCCAACAGGTCTTTTTGCTTGTTGTATTCCAGTTGAATCGAACCCGTGCAGCCAGAACAGCTGACTATACAAACCGGAATCTTGTCAGATCTTTCAAATTGCATGACGATTTTAGTCAAATCGCCGTTTAGAATTTTACAGGACTTTTTATTGGTAGGACCATGAATAATTGAAGTGGTGATGGTTGAGTTTTCCTCGACATTGTTTAAGGATATGCTGATACCGGTCAGGGTAAAGATATCACCATATTCAAATAGTGGACATTGTCTGTTTTCGGTTATTTTAAAAGCGATTTTTGGAAAGCTCATAACGTAAAAAGAAAATCAACCTCCAGTATTGAAATCATAATGTCGATAAGTTTATCGAAGTAACAATTTGAGTGTATCGTATAGATTATAGCGGTGTCAATGTAATAGAAGGAAACTGTTGAAAAGGCTTTGGTCGAGACGAATCTTTCCGGTATTTTAACATTATGGCTTTTGTTTTTGCGTGGCAACAGGTAAAAAACGTTGGGACAGAAAATGGTTCTCCAGGTAATACGGTGACTGAATCTTCACTCATAGTGTTATCTCAAACAATTAGTGGAAATCTGATTGCTTTTTGAAGCTACCGATAACATGTAGGACCTCATTGATTCTTTGGTTACTGTCAATTGAGTCTTTGCTGAGAAGTTTTACTGACTGGTCAAGAAGTTTATGTAAGGCGGCTATATGAATCTCCATTCGTTGAATAGTTTCTGAAGCCGCAGATTCGGTAACTTCTTTTGCCTGTTCTATATCTTGTGCATATTTGACAATGTTCTTCAGAGTGGCAATTTTGTCGAGCCGTAAAAGAAGTTCGTCGAAATTAACCGGTTTTTTAAGGTAATCAAAGGCTCCTTTTTTCATTGCTTCGACTGCAGAGTCAACAGATGAATGTGCCGTGATTACAATGACCTCTGTTGCAGAATTCGTTTCTTTTACAACCTCCAGGAGTTCAATCCCGTCAATTCCTCCATACATTATCAAATCGGTTAATACAACATCATATTGTTTGGTCTGTAGCAGTTTCTTGGCTGCTAAACCATCCTTTGCCACATCAAGTTTTGCAAAATGTTCTTTTAACAAACGATTTTGTATGAGATTTCTTACCACATTGTCATCATCTACGATGAGTATAGAAAGATTTAGCATGGTACCTTTCCTGTGTTCTTTTTTTGATAAAAAATTGATTTGAGATGTTGTTGAGGGGCAAATCTGGGACAAACTCCTGACAGGGATTCAGTAGAGCCAATGATAAGGAAACCATTGTCGGTAAGGCTGTCTGCAATCTTGGCAAATAGCCTTTTTCTATCCTGTAAGGAAAAATATATGGCGACGTTTCGGCAAAGGATGATGTCAAATTTTCCCAGTTGATGAAATGGCTGCATCAAATTAAATGTTTTAAATTTGACCATTGCCCTTATGTCATCGTTGATTTTCCATGTATTGCCAAACATCGTGAAATACCGTTGCAACAGTCTTGGATTAAGGCCTCGTTCGATCTCAAATTTATTATACTTTCCACAAGTTGCCTGACTGACTGCTGCATCTGAGATATCTGTTCCAAGCAGGGAAAAAGTACATGTCGTGTTTGTGTTGAGGAATTCCTTGATGAGAATGGCAATTGAATATAGCTCTTGACCGGTGCTTGACGCTGCACTCCAGATGGTAATTGGCGACTTGCTGCCAGATAATGCCTTTTCCTGTACCAGTTTGGGAAGTATCTTGTCTTTTAATGCGTCAAAAGGTCCTTTGTCTCTGAAAAATAATGTTTCGTTAGTCGTAATGGCATTGATAAGTTTCTTTTTTAAGTTTTTACCAGGATTTTTGGTGATGTATTGATGTAATTGAGTGTAGTTTTCGCACCCCAGTTCTTTTACAATTGGATAAAGCCGTGTTTCGAGCAGATATGCCTTGCTTTGGTCAAGATAAATACCCGTGGCATCATATATATACTGAGCCAGTAATTCTACTTCCTGGGATGTAATTTTAATCATTTTACTGCGTTTATAATTTCATCTGCAATGTTATCCAGAGGTACAACTATATCCGCCAGACCAGATTCAACTGGAATTCTTGGCATACCGTAAATTACACAGGATTGTTCGTTTTGGGCAATGACCTTGGCGCCTTTTTCTTTTAGTACCTGCAGCCCTTTTGTCCCATCGGTTCCCATTCCGGTCATTATAACTGCGGTAGAATTCCCGGCATAGCAATCTGCCACTGACCTGAACAGATAGTCAACTGCCGGACGACAACCGTTTACAGGGGGATCATTGGTAAGTTTGATTACCTTGTCTACACCGTTGGCGTTGCAGGTAAGCTTCATTTGTTTGCCACCTGGTGCGATGTAGACGATATTGGGCTGCACTGTTTCACCGGATTCTGCCTCTTTAACTGTTACTGCACATTTTTTGTTCAGATTCTTTGCAAGTGAGGTTGTAAGTAAAGGAGGCATATGCTGAACTATCACTATTGGTATGCCAATATCTGCCGGCAGTAAAGGTAGCAGGAAGGCAAGGGCTTTGGGACCGCCGGTTGAAATGCCGATTGCAACTATTGCTGATTTATGGTTTGGGGAAATTTTTGGTGTCAGTCTGGCAGGTGGATTTGACTTGCTGTCTGCAACAGAAACGGGGCTAGATGTCTGGGACGATGCTTGAGCATGTTGGTTGCATGCATGTTGGGCAGGAGAGACAATTTTACTGTGTTTGTTAAAGATGGCATCAAGTTTGTTAGTGAGGTCGGTTTTTATTTTTGCAAGATCGATTGTTTCAGGTCGGTAAATGCATCCAAGGATTTTAATACCCTGGAGTTTTAGACCAGGGTATTTCGGATTGGATTTGGATTTGGAGAAAAGAATTACACCTGTCTTGGGATAATTATTTCGCAGCTCCTCCAGCATTTTTCGCCTGTCCGTGTTGAGTGTCTCAACCTCGATGAGAACCATACTCGGATGGCAGTGTTTTAGTTTGTTGATTGCTGACTTTACATTTTGCGCAGTTTCAGCCGCCACTCCGGCATATTTTGACACAATGTCAAAGACTATTTGTCTATAAACAGGGTTATTGTCTACAACTAGAACGTGATGCCTTGGTGTAAACATGTGCCTTAGTCTTCAATACTGAGTACCTTGTCAATATCCAGCATGCCAATAAGCGCAGTTTCTGTCTTGTAAACGCCAGTAAAGTATTCTCCTTGAATACCTCCAAGATTGGCTGGAGCAGGTTCTTTCTTTTGCAGGTCTGCCTCAACAACATCACTGATGCTTTTCACCAGAAGTCCAACGTCACCACCCGAGGAGTTGACGATAATATTTCGTGGATCTTCAGAGATATTGGTAGCACCAAGACCAAGTTTTTTACCAAGGTCAATAATGGTTACAATTTGTCCCCGAAGATTGAGGATACCGAGAACATATTCGGGTGCCTGGGGAATTTTGGTCATTTGTGCAATTTTGTTAATTTCCTGGATTTTTAGAATATCCATTCCGCACAGAGCTTCTCCGACATAAAACGTTGCCAGTTCGACTGTTGTTTTTCTGGTGCTGATAGTATCGGTAGTCATGTTACTCTTTTCCTGTTTAATTATTTAGTATCTGCAGCCAGCAGATTAATATTAACTGGTTCTTTGCTATTATTGTCTGGATTAATGAAGCCTTTTGATATAGTCGTGAACTGACGCCATCAACCTTTCCTTATCCAATTTAATGTGATATTCATCCACGCCAGCAGCTTTTCCCTTGTCCACATTTTCATCTCCGGCAAGGGTGGTGAGGGCAATCACAGGAAGATGTTGGAACCGTGGATCGGTTTTGATTTTCTTGGTAAGTTCAAAGCCATCCATCTTGGGCATTTCAATGTCGGTCAAAACCAATGAGATGTCGTCGATTCTCTCGTTGACCTGGTTCCATGCTGCCTCGCCGTCTTCACACTCTATGACTTCATAGCCAACCTCTAACATGTATCCCTTCACCTGATTCCTGAAGAAATTTGAATCTTCAGCTATAAGAATGAGAGGTGGCTTGACAGTTTCGTCTTCTTCAAAAGAAAATGGCTTATGGGGTTCAAACCAGTCTGGAAACAATGTCTGTACCAACTCAAAAACATTTACCAGCATGGTGGTATTACCGGAGATAATTGCAGAACCCATAATTCCCGGTTGTTTCAAAGTAATGTCATCTACTTCAACGGCAACCTGGATAGCATCAATTGGACCAGTCGCTAATAGTCCGACCGGGTGATTAGAAATATTAAAGACGAGTACCAGCAGGTCTTCAAGTTCAGCCATTGGTTGCACCATCGCCACATCATCGACGCAGACCAATGAAAGGCTTCCTCCTCTGTACTGCATTATCCTTTTGCCGCCGAAGTCTTCAATATCTGATCGCTTGATTTTCTCAATACGTTCCACCTGATTGAGTGGTACAGCAAAAAATTCAGTCTCAGAACTCTTGAAGGTGAGAAGTGCCTGCTTGTCTTTCATCGCTTCAATGGCTTTTTCTGCAGCATTGGCAATTTCGTTGGCACGGTCTGTCGAATCCAGGCTGGTGAGATTTGCCATTCGTGCGAGATTGTTTACGTCGAGAATAAGTGCTATACGACCATCGCCCATAATGGTTGCACCGGCATATCCTTTACACTGTTGCAGATGTCTGCCCAGCGGCTTGATGACGATTTCTTCAGAATCCTGCAGGCGATCAACGATCAATCCATACTTCATAGCTCCTGTAGAGACGACAACGATATTCAAGGCGCTGCTTGCAGAGGTTCTTCTATCAACGACAGAACGAGGGGTTTCGTTACTGGCTTTAGATGCTTCTTCCGGTTGACCATCGGCATAGAACGCAGGAGACTTTTTACTTCGTCTGTCGGTAATACTTTTTCGTCGATCGATTTTGTTGGTGTCGTCTTTCGGGTCGTAGTAGGTTCTTTCGATACCAAGAATATCTGCCAATCGGATGAGAGGCAACAGGGTATCACGAAGACGAACAACCTCTGCGTTTCCAACTTTCTCTACCCGGTTTTTTACCTGACTGGCGGGGATTCGTAGCAGTTCTTCGAGATTAACCTGAGGAATTGCGTACCGTTCACCACCTGTCACAATAATTTGACAAGGAATGATGGCAAGAGTCAGCGGCAGTTTTATGGAAATTGTGGTTCCCAGCCCAACTTCAGAGAGAATGTCAACATTGCCACCAAGCTGATCGAGGTTGGTTTTGACCACATCCATTCCCACGCCTCGTCCAGATACGTCGGTAACGGCCTTGGCAGTGGAAAAACCGGGCAGAAAGATAAGGTTGACCTTTTCCTTATCTGACATGACCTGGGTCTGTTCAAGTGTAAGTAAACCCTTGTTTACAGCCGAAGCGGCAAGTGCATCTCCATCAATTCCCCGACCGTCATCACTGATTTCAATCACAACCTGTCCAGCTTCATGGTACGCTTTAAGAAAGATGACACCGCTGTCTGTTTTGCCGGCTTTTACCCTTTCTTCAGGCATTTCGATGCCGTGGTCAACAGAATTTCGTACCAGATGGGTCAGTGGATCATTAATTGATTCAATGATGGTCTTGTCGAGTTCAACATCTTTACCAACGATGGTAAGATCCATTTTTTTGCCAAGTTTTTTTGCCAGGTCTCTTACCACACGGGGAAATTTATTGAAGACATTGCCAATGGGTTGCATTCGGGTAAGCATAATAGCTTCCTGCAACTCAGAGGTGATAAGATCAATTCTTTGTCCAACAGCTTCGGCATTTCGTAAATCATCAGAACCGATGGTTTGCAGCAATTGATTTCGGCTGAGAACCAATTCTCCCGCCAGAGTCATTAAGGAGTCAAGAAGGCTGACATGAACCCTGATAGAGGTATCGGCCTTTGTTGATGACGTTTTGGTGGTGTCAGCGCTGGTTGTTGGTTGAGGCGCCTTGATAGAAGGTGCAGTTGTTGCTGGCTGAGCCGTATCTTGAATGATTTCTGGTTCAGTTGGAGCAGGTGTTGTTGATTCCTCAACTACATCAGACTCTGGCTCAGGCTCTGGCT